>Ga0265297_10000117_pt1 | contig 269934 bp, 264 predicted proteins | sample Munlanlwell13791_FD_192502 | JGI IMG/M metagenome (GOLD analysis project Ga0265297, IMG submission 192502) | Leachate microbial communities from a municipal landfill in Southern Ontario, Canada - Leachate well 137-91 | ecosystem: Engineered > Solid waste > Landfill > Unclassified | place...
AGCGGACAGTGTTTTTTTTACCATATTGTTCAACTAGTTTAACTTTGTTTTTTATTCTAATTTAATATTACGACAAATATGGTATTTTCACCAACTATTTTTGACCATTAAACCTCTTCTAAAATTATTTTAAGATCTAGGCGGTCGTAAGCCCAGTAATGTTTTTCTCCGGCGGAATTGAAAAAGAAATTATTAAGAAGCGTTCTTTTGGCGTAAGAAAAAGCTTCAAGTAGTTTGAGCCGGATAATCAATAGTAAGATTTTTTTTGTCGCTCGGATTAATTTTTTACTCGGCTTGGGGCTGAGATATTTGTGGCCAGAGACCATTGTTTGCCCGATACGGCTGGCGATATAGGCCTTGTTAGTCGGAGAACTTTCAATTATTTCAAGGATTTTCCCGCCCTGTTTTTCTCTAATCATTTGGTCGAACATTTCTTGTTTATTCCATTGGTAATCCAGGATGGCATTTTCATCTCCATTATCAAAGCCTTTTTTCAGGTTTTTAAGATATTCTTCACAAAGTTTTTCCAAATCAGGAACCGCAATTCTGATTAGTCCTTCTGGTTTAAGAATTCGGTAACATTCCTTGATAAATTTTTTTGCTTCGTTTTGTCGAAGATGCTCTAAAATATGGGAATGATAGACGAAGTCTAATGAGTTATCCGGGAAGGGTAATCTTTTTTTAATATTATGGCCTTTAATTCCAGGTGAGCTGACTAAATCTAGATTAATCCAATCAGTATGATATATTTTTCCGCAACCAATGTTGAGCATTTTCATAAATTTGTTTTTTTATCTCCCTTGTCTTCTAAAAACAGCCGTTAAGGTTTTTAAAGCGATTGAAAAATCTAAATATAGCGAACGGTTTTTTAAATAAAATAAATCATACTGCAATTTTTCAAGAGTATCATCAACGCCGGCGGAATGGTAGTGGCCGGAAACCTGGTCTAAACCGGTGATGCCCGGTTTGATAAACAGGCGGGTTTTATAAAAAGGAATCCGGCGTTCTAATTCGGCGACGATTTCTGGCCGTTCCGGCCGCGGGCCGATAAAACTCATTTCATTTCTTAAGATATTGATCACCTGAGGGGTTTCGTCTAAATGGCTCCGGCGCAGGAAAGCGCCGACCTTAGTAATCCTGGCGTCGTTCTTTCTTGTCGGCGCGGCGTCATTATTTTCTGTCCGCATCGTCCGGAATTTTATGATCCGGAATTCTTGGCCGTTTTGTCCGAGGCGCGTTTGTCGAAAAAATATCGGGCCGCGACTATTGATTTTTATCAGCAGAGCGAACATGAGCCAGGCGGGCAGGGAAAGCAGGAGCCCGAGGCCGGCGAAAAAAATATCCGCGCTTCGTTTTAAGAAATTGAAATAATTTTTATGTCCTTCCTGGAGATTATTTAGGAACCATTCGGCATCAATCGCTTCAACCGGTATTTTTCCGGTTATGGATTCGTAAAAATCAGGGTAATTAAAAAAAGTTATTTTTTCGCCCAAGCAGGCGAATAGCGCTTCCCGCAAGGCGTCGCTTTGTCCGAAATCGTCAACGATGACGATTGTCCGGATATTCTTTTCCCGAATATTGGTTGCCAGATTTTCTAATTCCGTAGCGTTCTTAAAAATTAAGGCGGTTTCATAGCCGGCCGCCGGCCGTTTTTTTAATTCCTCAAGTAATTTTTCCGTTCTTTGGTTAAGGCCAATAATCGCTAAATTATCGCGGGGAATAAAAGTGCGGCTGAGCGCCTGGAACAGGTAGCGCCAAAGTAGAAAAAGACCGAAGAATAAAGCCGTGAAAATCAAGAGATTCGTTTTCGGCGCGATTGCGGTCCGGGGATTTAAATAAAAATAAAGGACGGAAATCAGGCCGCTAGCTAAGGCCGTATTAAACGCCAAGCGAATGAAGCGACGGCTGTTGGTTCTTAGATTTAAATTATAAAGATCGTTAATATTAAGGATTAAAAGCCAAATAATAAAGACCGCCAAAAAGCTTGGCCAATGGTTTTGCCATTGTCCGCTTCTAACATTTACCGGATAACGGATTGATAGAGTCAGGAGCAGGGCTAAGTTTAAAATCGCCAGATCGCCGATAAATAGGAATATTTTTTTAAAACGATGAGCCATAAGCAGGTTATGGAAATTGATAATTTATCTAGTATTATTTAGGATTATAAGAATTTATAATTTTTTAATATTTTAGGAGCTGCGGCCTTTGATGCCTTCCAATCCGACAACTCTTTCAATATATCATTTCAGGCGCTAAAAATCAATAAAATTTTTTATAAAAACCCTTTATTTTCTTGCTTAATATGTTATAATTATTTTAGTTTAAAGATTAGATTATTTTTAACCATATTCTAGTTTTTTTAAAGATTGGTTTAAGAATAATTTAACTAATTTTAGATAAAATATTTATATAATTTCAATAATTATTTGTTTTATGCTTATTTTTGGCAAATATTTTAGTAAAAAGAATGGAAGAATGAGAGAGGGCGTGAAAATAAACGCTGGTTTGCCAGTTTCAGCAATAACTGTTTTTATTACTCCGGTTTTGATTTTAGTTATGTCATTATTACTGTTAACGCCAGTGGCGGCGCTTGCGCAGGTTGCGGTTTGCGGCGATTATACGAATCTTAATGTTGTCGTGAAAGATCCGGCCGGTTCCTATGTTTCCGGAGCGACCGTAGAGATATATAAGCAGGAAGCGGATTCAAGCGGTTTAATTCGAGCAACGACCCGGCTCACCAGCGGTAAAACCGATTCGGTTTCCGGAACGGCTAAATTAAAATTCAAGAATAGCACGGCTTCGTCCGCGGCTTATGCGCTTAAGATTAGGACTATAAATCATGATGATGCCGCCTTTTGGTTTTATAATATTTATTTAGCTTGCGGTGAGAATGTAACAGTTGAAAGGATTTTAAGCGGGATACTTTTTATTCTTCATGATTCCGACGGCCAGCGTTTAGAGAGAACTAGATTTGATATCTATTCCCAGCGCTATGATTCTTCAGGCAATCCGATCGAAGAGAAGAAAGAGAAGTTGAGCTCGATAACGACTGATTATTCTGGCGAAGCCAAGGTTTATCTGCCGGCCGGCAGCGTGCGCGGCTTAGGAGAGACGGCTGGGGATTATTACGCTTTAGAGTTAAGCCGAGGCGGCTTGAAATTTAATTTTTTCAATATTTACGTAAGCGACGGCCGTTTATCGACTTTCAATTATTTTTTAAGCTCTCTTCGGGTGAAGTTGGAGTATTCTGACGGCCTAAGTTTCCCGCCTGGAACGGAAGTAGAAGTTTTCAAGCAGGAAACCGATTCCTCCGGTTACCGCCAGAAGGGTTCTAAAGTCGGCAAATTTACTTTAGGCGCGGATTCTTATGGGACGATAGAAGTTCCGGCCGGGACTTATGTCCTCGGCGTGAAGAAAAGCGATAAGTCCTATCATTATTTTTGGAGTGTAATAGCGCGCGAAGGACAGAGGGCGGATCATGTTTTAAATGCCCAGACGACCGCGGCCGCTGTCGCTTGTACGGATAAAGCGCGCCTGGTCATAGCCTTGCGCGATGCCAACGGAAATTTGATTCCCGGTTTGAAATTTGAAGCTTACGAACAGACAGCGGACGCTAACGGTTTGCCAAGCGCGGGTAAAAAGATCGGATCAGGAACGACGGATAATTCCGGCCAGGCCGAAATATCTTTTAAGCCGGATACCCACAAAGCCTATGCGCTGAAAGTTTGGGATAAAAATGATGATGTTGGGGTCTTTTGGTTTTTTGACGCCGCCCGGTTCGTCTGCGGCTATGACCGTTATGTGACGAAATATTTGCCGGCTTTGACCGTGGTTTTGCGTGATGCCAGCGGCGAGTTAAAAAGGAATCATAATTTTTCTCTTTACGCTCAGAGATACGATTTTGATCAAAACCCTTTTTTTGAGAATAAGGATTTAGTAGCTAATTTAAAAACCGATGGCGGCGGCCAGGCCTTAGTTTATGTCGCGCCTTATAATCCTTATTTTCCGAGCCAAACCGGATTTTATGCTTTAAGCGTTAAGAATGAAAAAAATGAGGTTAAGAGGGTTTATGATATCCAGATTCCAGCGGAGAGTAATTATACTTTTCAGTATACTATACCGGCAGTTTCTTCAGAAAAAAACACGGCTTCATCCTCATCTTCTTCATCATCATCGGCGTCGGCCGTCTCTTCGTCTTCAGCGACTGCGCCGACCGCCGCGGCCTCGCCCGGACAGAGCGACGCAGTTTTGGCTGAGCGCTTAAAAGGTCGTATTTTATTACAGGTTGAAAACAAAGGCCAGGCCTGGTATGTTAATCCGGTTGATGAAAAAAGATATTATCTAGGCCGTCCAGCTGACGCTTTTAATGTTATGCGCCGTTTCGGTTTAGGAATAAGTAACAAGGATTTTTCCGCGCTACTACTTAATCCTAATTCTTGGCGGCATTTAGCCGGTCGGATTTTACTTAAGACCGAGGACGACGGCCGCGCCTATTATTTCGATCCGGTTAACCTGCGGGTTTATTATCTAGGCCGTCCAGCCGACGCTTTTAATGTTATGCGCGAACGCGGGCTTGGAATTTCGGATACCAATATAAAAAAGATTGGCGCTTCGGATTAATTTATTAGTGTTTTCGACTGATTTTAATATAGTATCCGGAGGAGGCGATTTGGGCGGAAATTTAAAAATAAAGTCCGGGGATAAAGTTCGGAAACAAAATAATCAGATATGTCGAAAGAAAAATACAATTGGCCAAAGATTGGTAATGACAAGGTCATTGATTTTTTGACGCGCGGCCTGGAAAATAATAAGATCGCGCAAACCTATATTTTTATCGGTCGGGATGATTTAGGAAAATCAACTTTAGCCCTGGCTTTTGCCCGGAATCTGCAGGGTAATCGCGAAGGTTTTAACAGCGACTTACATATTCTCCAGACCCTAGAAGACAAGAAGACGATTTCAATTGAGCAGACCCGGGAATTTATAAAGTCCTTGGATTTAAGTTCTTTCTCGGATTCATATAAAATTGGAATAATAAAAGAGGCGGAAAAATTAAGCGAAGAAGCAAAAAGCGCTTTACTAAAAACCTTGGAAGAGCCAAAAGATAAAGTTATAATAATATTACTGGTGGCCGAGGAACAAGCTTTACCAGCGACAATCTTATCCCGCGGCCAGATTTTATATTTTTATCCGGTGCCGGCGGCGACAATTTATGATTATTTAATTGATAATTACGGCGCCAATCGATCCTTGGCTAAGGATTTGGCGAATTTTTCTCTTGGTCGGCCGTTACTGGCGGCGCGATTTTTAGAAAATCCCGATGATTACCGCCGTTATTCGGCTAAAGCCGAATCCTGGTTGGAGCTTATCGCTAAAGATTTTAATGGTCGCTTAGAAATTTTAAATAATTTGTTTAGCGACAAGACCTGGAGTAAGGCGGCACTTGCCGCGGCGGAAGAAATTTTATCTTTAGCCGAAGGATTGGCGCGCGATCTTTTGCTGTTATCCCTTGACCAGTCCGAACGTCTTCAACATTCGTCGTTAGCGCCGACTCTAGGGCAGACGCTGGAATATTTAAATAATGGCGGATCGGCCACGATTCAGATTTTGAAACAGCTTAAATTAATCGCTCAAGCCCGGGAGTATTTAGCGGCTAATGTTAATCCGCGCTTGGTCTTGGAGCAGTTGGCGGTCAATATTTAAAATTAAAAGATTTAAAATTAAAAATTAAAAGATTATTTTAATAAATTTATGTTAAAAACAAGAAAAATCAGAAGTCGGTTCGGACTAGCGGTCGCTTTAGCGATTTTAACGCTAACGCTGACCGCCTGTTCAATATCAACGACTTCTTCGGATACGGAAGGCAGCACGAGCGAAGCCGGGGTTTTTTTGTCCACGGATAACGGCAGTACTTGGCGGCCGATGGTGAGCGTCCCGACCGTGAGCGGGCGAGCGCAATCAATCGGAAATATCAACGTTAATACCATGGTGATGGACCCGCAGGATAGCCGTGCGGTTTATTTGGCTAGTTTTGATCGCGGTCTTTATTATACCTATAACGTAACTAATGGCTGGAATTTCGTTGCCGGCTTACCGACGGCGACGGTTAATGCCGTCGCGGTTGATCCGAAAAATAAATGTATTATCTACGCGGCGGTTGCCAATCGCGTTTATCGTTCCGCAGACTGTTCTCGGACTTGGAGTCAGGTTTATTTTGATAATAATCAAGAAGTCAATGTTAACGCGATTGCGATTGATCATTATAATACTCGCAATATTTATTTAGGCACTTCGCGTGGTGAAATTATTAAAAGCATTGATTCCGGTGGCGCCTGGCGAACCATCCAGCGTTTAGATGAAGGCCTCGCTCGCTTAATCATTTCGCCGGTCGATAGTCGCCAGGTTTTCTTGGCAACCGCGAAGAATAAGATTTTCAGTTTTATTTCTAATACGAATACTAACCCGGCCGTTTCCGAAGATCTTGATCGGAATTTTATGGTTGAAAACTGGACGGATATGAATCAGGTTTTAAAAGATTTCGGCCTTGGTGCTAATTTCCGGGAATTGATAATTACTAAGGACGGCGTGATTTTCCTGGCTTCGGATAAATTATTTCTGCGTTCGCCGGATGGCGGTATCAGTTGGGAGAACATTAAACTTATTCAACCGGACAAAGACGCCACAATTGGCGCGGTCGCGGTTGATCCGCAGAATATTAATAATATTTATTATGTGACCAATACTTCATTTTTCCGTTCAAGCGACGGCGGGGCAACCTGGTCAACCAAGAGTTTGCCGACTAAGCGCGCCGGCCGGGAACTTCTGGTTGATTTCAAAGACCCGAATGTGTTATATTTAGGAACAGTGAGATTAAAGGATTAGAGAAAACTAATTTTTTAGATAATTAAAATAACTTGAACCCTTTTAATGGTTTTATAAATATAAACAGGCTAATAAAATTAAATTTATATGAACGCATATTTACAGGAAAAACAGAACTCTTTTATCGGCGCCTTGGATTTTTTTAAGAAAGAAATCGCGACTTTGCGGACCGGCCGGGCCAATCCCGGAGTTTTAGATAGCGTCCAGGTCGAGGCCTATGGCGTTATGAATCCGCTTAACGCCGTCGGCAATATCGCCGTGGCTGACACGCGCAGTATCGTAATCGCGCCTTGGGACAAGGGGGTAATAAAAAATATTGAAAAAGCGATTATTGATGCTGGTCTTGGTTTCGGCGTTGTGAATGAAGGCGATAAGATTCGTTTAACGGTTCCGCCTCTAACCGAAGAAAATCGTAAAGAGCTAGTTAAGAAATTGAACGAAAAAATGGAAAAGACCCGGGTTCAATTACGCACCGCTCGTGATCAGGTTAAAAATTTAATTGAAGCCGCTTTTGACGATAAGGAAATCAGCGAGGATGATAAATTTCGTTTTATAAAAGAATTAGACGAATTTACCGCGAAGAAAAACGAAGAATTAAAAGATACCCGCGATCGCAAGGAGCAAGATATAATGGAGATTTAATCCCATGTTTTTAACTGTTATCATATTCATTTTAGTACTCTCTGTTTTGGTCTTCGCTCATGAAGCCGGTCATTTTTTTACGGCGCGGCGACTGGGCGTCCGAGCCGAGGAATTCGGTTTTGGTTTTCCGCCGCGAGCGATCGGCTGGTATAAGAATCGTTTTGGTCGCTGGCGTTCGGTTCGGGGCAATCGATCAATAGAAAGTTTAGAAAATAGCGCGGATGAAAAATTGCATCCGGCTAAAGGCGCGACGATTTATTCGCTTAATTGGCTGCCGCTCGGCGGTTTTGTAAAAATTAAAGGTGAAAATGGGGAAGATAAGAATGAAAAAGATAGCTTTGCCGCGAAAAGCAGCGGCCGGCGGATTATTATCTTAGCCGCCGGCGTAATCATGAATGTTGTTCTCGCTTGGTTCTTATTTTCTTTAGGATATTTGATCGGGATGCCGCAAGCGACCGAAGATCTTAGTCGGAGCGCGCGCGTGAGCGAGGCGCGGGTGATGGTCGCTCAAGTTTTACCGGATTCTCCGGCTGAGTCCGTCGGATTACAAGCGGGTGACGCGATTTTAGCAGTAGACAATTTAAGAGTCGGTGCGGAAGAATCTTTGCAAAATGCGGTGGCCGCACGGGAAGGGGAGGAGGTTGAATTATTAGTAGAACGGGATGGCAAAGAAATGGTTATAAAAGTTATTCCTTTAATTAAAGACGGCGGCCGGGCTACGGTCGGCGTCGCGATTTACGCCGCCGGTACAGTCCGCTATCCTTTCTTTGCCGCTTTTTGGGAGGGAATGAAAGCGACCGGCTGGATGCTCGGACAGATTATTATCGCTTTCGTGGGCTTATTTAAAAATATTTTTCAGGGCCGTCCGGTCGGTACGGAATTTGCCGGTCCGATCGGTATCGCGACGATTACCGGCCAGGCGGCGCGCCTGGGTTTTGCTTATCTTCTACAATTCACGGCCCTTCTATCTCTTAATCTCGCGATTATAAATATCTTACCATTTCCAGCTTTAGACGGCGGCCGAATAATGTTCTTATTCATCGAGAAGCTAAAGGGCCGGCCGGTGCGACGTGAGATCGAAACCTTGATTCATAATATCGGCTTCCTTTTATTGATTGCTTTGATTATTTTTATAACTTATAAGGATATAATAAAATTGTTTTAAAATATCGTTAATAAATTATTTATTAAATAATTAAATATTTATAAAATAAATTTATTAAACGCTTAATCGTTCGATAAAAAATATAAAAATATGCAAATTAAAATCAAAGCCAGTAATTTAGAATTAACCGAAGCAATCCGCGCCTATTTCCAGGAAAAGATGGATATGTTAGAAAAGTATCTAGGCGATATTCCGGTTATGAACTGCGATTGTGAAATAGAGAAAGCGGTCGGCGGCCAGCACAAGGGCGAAATTTTTCGGGCGGAAGTTAATTTAAATGTTCCACGTCAAGTTTTGCGCGTGGAAAAAACGGAAAAAGATTTATATAAAGCGATTGATAAGGTTAAGGACCATTTAGAATTAGTAATTAAAAAGTATAAAGAAAAAATAAGAGACAAGAGAAGGGGAAAGTAAGGGGATAAAATTTAAAATTTATTTAAAAAACTCCGGCTTATTTTTCCGGAGTTTTATATAGATTTTAAATTTCTTCTCCTATTTTCGATTTTTTCATCGCAACGGAAAAACCGATTATAGTGGAAATTATAAAGATGATTATAGTCATCAACCAATTGTTTTGAAAGTAAATAAAGGTTGAGATTATCATCAAAATATAAGATATTATTAGAAACCAAGCCGGCCATTTTTGCTGTTTAGTTTGCATCCAGGCCCACCCGATAATTACTAGGGCGATTGTTATCAGTAATACAATAAGTTCCGCCAGGTTCATGATTTTTTCCATAATATAAATTTTAGTTATTAAATTTTCAAACAACAATTAATTTATCTTTATCACCTTTTTATCTATAAGTCAATATTTATTTAATCAAGAATCCGTATTATACTAATCTTAGAGCCAAACCGTAAATTTGGATTTATTTGTTTTATTTAATATTAGATAAATTATTAATGAGCGTTTAAGCGTAAATATATAATTATGAAACTTTTTAAAATTTTTGGCGATCCGAACGAAAAAATCATTAAAGCCATGCAACCGACAGTTGATAAGATCGGTAGTTTCGAGCCGTCTTTACAGAAATTAAACTCAGAAGAGTTAAAAGCGAAAACTGCAGAATTTAAAGCTCGTTTAGCTAAAGGCGAAACGCTTGACGATCTTTTGCCGGAAGCTTTCGCCGTTGTTCGGGAAGCGGCGCGTCGAGTTTTAAATCAGCGGCATTTTGATGTCCAGCTTATTGGCGGTATTGTCTTGCATCGCGGCCAGATTGCCGAAATGAAGACCGGTGAAGGAAAAACTTTGGTTGCGACTTTACCTTTATATTTGAATGCTTTAGCCGGAAAGGGTGTCCATCTGATTACGGTTAATGATTATTTGTCGCGTTTGGGCGCCGGTTGGATGGCGCCGGTTTTTCATACTTTAGGTCTGACGACCGGTGTTATTGTCCATGAAAACGCCTATGCTTATGATCCGGATTATATTGATGAGGACCAATATGATGATCGTTTGAAGCATTTTAAACGGGTCGCCCGCCGTGAGGCCTATTATTGCGATATTACTTATGGGACGAATAATGAATTTGGTTTTGATTATCTGCGCGATAATATGGTTTTTACTTTAGAACAGACCGTGCAAAGGCCTCTTCATTACGCGATTGTTGATGAAATTGATTCTATCTTGATTGATGAAGCCCGGACGCCTTTGATAATTTCCGCGCCAGCCGAAGAATCAACTGATAAATATTTTAAGTTTGCCCAGATCGTTGAGCGCCTGGAAGAAAATGAAGATTATAATGTTGATGAGAAGATGCGGGCGGCGACTTTGACTGAAAACGGAATTGCGAAAGTCGAGAAGATTTTAGGCCTCGGCAATATTTATGTCGAAGGCGGTGTGCGCGAAGTCCATCATTTAGAGCAGGCCCTGAAAGCGCGCGTCTTATTCAAGCGCGACAAAGATTACGTAGTTAAAGATGGAGAAATAATTATTGTCGATGAATTTACCGGCCGCATGATGCCGGGTCGGCGCTATAGCGAGGGTTTACATCAAGCGATTGAAGCTAAAGAGGGCGTTAAGGTTCAGAAAGAATCCCGGACCATGGCGACGATAACTTTTCAAAATCTGTTCCGCATGTATGAAAAATTATCCGGTATGACCGGAACAGCCATAACCGAGGCGGAAGAATTCCATAAGATTTATAATTTAGAAACAATTGTTATTCCGACCAATCGCCCGAATATCCGACGGGACGGAAATGACCTTATTTATCGGACGGAAATGGATAAATTCCAGGCGGTAATCCGCGATATTAAAGAGCGGAGCCAAAAGGGCCAGCCGGTTTTAGTCGGTACGATTTCAATTGAAAAAAATGAAATTTTAGCGGAGATGATGGAGCGGGAAGGATTAAGGCCGCAGATGCTTAACGCTAAGAATCACCAAAAAGAAGCGGAAATCATCGCTCAGGCCGGTCGGCCCGGCGCCGTAACTTTAGCGACTAACATGGCCGGTCGCGGTGTAGATATTATTTTGGGCGGCAATCCGCCGATTGCCGAGGAGCAGGAAAAAGTTAAAGAATGCGGCGGCCTCCATGTTATCGGCACCGAGCGCCATGAATCGCGGCGAATTGATAACCAGTTGCGTGGCCGGGCCGGTCGTCAGGGCGATCCTGGTTCCTCGCAGTTTTACGTTTCAACCGAAGATGATTTGATGCGGATTTTTGGCGGTGATCGGATGAAAAATTTAATGAAGACCCTAAACGTTCCGGCGGATATGCCGATTCAGAATAAATTGATTTCTAATTCGATTGAAAGCGCCCAGAAAAAAGTGGAAGGGAATAATTTTGATATCCGGAAGCATTTAGTTGAATATGATGATGTAATCAACAAGCATCGGACTGCGATTTATAAACGGCGGCGCGAGATTATTGAAATTGCTGAAAGAACAAGCCGTGTGATAGCAGAAAAATCCGTCGAAGCAATCGCAGAGGATCTGAAAGAAGAAACCGGTGAAGCCGTAATACCAAGAAATCAGGCGGTCGGCGGGACGGAAGCGGGAATGTCCGAAGAAGAAAAGAAAAACAAAACTTTAAGCGAAATCATTTTAGCCATGATTCAAGGTGAAATTTTTAGCGTTGTTAATTTTCATACCGCCGCGGAAAATCTAGCGGATTGGAATCTAAAAGAAATTAATGAAACGATGCGCACGATTTGGCCGGCCGGAGATGAGATTTTGGCTAAGCTAAAAGAGTTAGCGGCCGCGGATAAGAATAAAGAAATTATCCGTGAAGAAATTATTGTTTATCTTAACGCGGAGGCGGAGGCAAGGTATAAGGTTTTAGCCGAGGGCTTTAAAAATGTAAATTTAAAATTTCCCGAAGTAGAGAAGGGAATTCTAATCCGTTCAATTGATGAAATGTGGGTTGAACATTTAGAAACTATTGATTATCTCCGACGCGGCATCGGCTTGCGCGGCTATGGCCAGCGCGATCCGCTCGTTGAATATAAGAAAGAAGCTTATCAGATGTATCAGGAGCTTAACGGTTTAATCCAAAAACAAGTCGCCTATTCAATTTTCAAGACCGGCGACGCCTTAATGATGGCGGCGGAAGCGGAAGCGAAAAAATTCGCAGCCGCGCCTGCGGCAAAATTAGAGTTTTCTGGTGCAGCCAAGGAAATGCAGAAGCAAGCCGGCGCGCGCAATTCGCTTAATTTTGTCCATGAAAAAGTTAAAGACGAAAGCGGCGAGAAAGTCGGTCGCAATGACCCGTGCCCCTGCGGTTCGGGTTTGAAATATAAAAAGTGTTGCGGGAAATAGATTATAAAAATTTCAGGCAGTAATTTTATAAAAATTTTATAACTATTTTATTCATACTTAGGACATTGTTTAAGTTCAGCTAAATAGTAAAAAAGCCGGTAAACAGGTCTTAAAACGATGATTTTTGCTCTTTGACAGGAGTGCGCAGGGGAGTTAAAATTAGGTAGTTAGCTACTTAATTTTAATTTAAAATATATGAGAACAAACAAGGAAGAGAAAAACTTGAATAGTATCGCGTTGTTCAAAGGACAAAAAATCAGACGCATCATTTTTCGGAAAGAATGGTGGTTTTCGGTGGTGGATATTTGTGGCGCTTTAACCGATAGCCCAGACCCTGGGGCTTATTGGAGAAAGTTGAAACAAAGATTAAGCGAAGAGGGTGATGAAGCCGTGACATTTTGTCACGGGTTGAAATTAATGGCTGAAGACGGAAAAATGCGTGAAACCGATTGTGCCAATACTGAAGGATTATTCCGCATCATTCAATCTATCCCTTCGCCAAAAGCCGAACCACATTTTTAAGAGTAAGTTTTTACCAGATGGGAGAAAGGATTTTGAATAGCATAGGTCGTGACATTTTGTCACGGACTGGAGAGAAAATGAGATGGTTATAAAGTATAACTAATCAAAATTTATAATCAAGTAGTTGTGTTTATGAAAAAATCCAAAAATAAAAATCAAAACCGTCTCCGTGATTCTTATCACCAAATCGCTAACTTCATCTATGAAACCGGTATCCATAGTAAAACGCCACGCTCCGGCTTGTGGTTCCTAGGCAGCGGCCAGCAATCCGTGGCCGAACATTTATTTCGGACGGCGCTAATTGCTTATGCGCTTACTTATCTTGCCCCAAAAGCGGATAAGGGCAAGGTAATTTTAATGGCGCTTATTCATGATATTGGTGAAGGCCGGACTTCGGACCATAATTATGTCCATCAGCGCTATGGCCGATTGGCTGAAGCTAATGCCGTTGATGATATCGCCGACAGCGTGCCTTTCGGTTCGGAAATTGCTGCGCTTTTTAGGGAAGAACAGACACAAAAAACTTTGGAGGCGAAATTAGTCAAAGATGCTGACCGACTGGAATGGATTGCGACTTTGCGCGGCGAGGAAGGAAAAGGTAATTTAAAAGCGCGCGCCTGGATCAAAATCGCGATGCGCCGTTTAAAAACCGCGCCCGGCAAGGCCTTGGGCCAGGCCCTATTAAAAAACAATCCGGACGACTGGTGGTTTGATATTAAAGATTCTTGGTTCGTTGACCGGAAAGAAAAAAATAAAAAATGGAAAAGTTAAGAGGAATTTGATTTTTTATTATTTTTAAAAAATTAAAGATTAAAATAATATAATGAAAGTATCGGTTATCATGCCAGTTTATAACGGCAAAAAGTATTTATTTAAATATGCTATTCCTTCTTTAATAAAGCAGGTTTATAAGAATTGGGAGGCGATTATTATTGATGATGGGTCGAACGACGGGGTTTGGCTGGAAATTGAGAAATTATGTCGGGAGGATAGCCGTTTCCGATGCTTCAGATTTAGTGAAAATCGTGGCCTGGGCGCGGCTTTGAATTTTGCCATTAAACACAGTATCGGAGAAATAATTACTTTTTTAGAGCAGGATGATGTTTGGTTGTCGGATAAATTATCAGTACAGGTGGAAGAAATCCGTCATGGCCGCCAGTATACTAATTGTTTTGGACTTATTTATTATCCGAATAAGGGAGGTAAATTTTTTGGAGTAAAAAATAATTTTTCTACCTTAGCATTTAATCGGAAGTTAATTGAACGCTTTTTGCCGTTTCCGGAGGATCCGAGGATTACTGGCGTAGAGGATATTTGGGCTATTGTGTATTTGTCAGTAAATAAGCAAGAACTTTCTTTAAATGAAAAAGATTTTTTATACGAATTATATCCTTTAGTAATTATTTTATATCACGACGATTCTTTGTCTAGGAGTATTAATTTTCGTCGTATCGCCGCTCGTTATAGAGCTTTAATGAATAATTTTTGTCCTTATTGTTTTCGCCCAGAATTAATTTGTCATTTTAAGGTCTGGCGGCGGCATCTTTTTTTCAATCGGATTGCCGCCTTGATTCCACGGCCGATAATTATTCCATTTGTAAAATTGTATCGGCATTTTGATTATAAACATAAATATAAGAATTCTATTAATTTTAAAGAAGTGGTTAATAAATATCCAAGTAGAATCCAAGAAGCGGCTGATTTTATGAAAGTGATTGAGGATAGTAATAAGTAATAAATTAAATTTCACATATTCCATGAATAATAATTTCTCTAAAATTTTAATTACCAATCCGGAGCGCTTGGCTGAAGTCAAGGCCGTGATTCGGCGTGACAGCGTCGATAAACTGCAGGTAATTTCCGATTTTGATCGGACTTTGACGACTTGTTTTGTTGATGGTGAAAAGGTTGTTTCGCTGATTGCGGTTTTGCGCGATGAAAAATATCTGACGCCGGATTATCCGGCCAAGGCGCAGGCGCTGTTTGATCATTATCATCCTTTAGAAATTGATCCGACAATTCCTTTAGAGAAAAAGAAAGAATTAATGCATGAGTGGTGGAGCGCCCACTATAAATTATTAATTGCGTCCGGCTTGACGCGGGATGATCTAAAACAAGCCGCGCAATCGGAAAGAATTTTCTTCCGGCCCGGAGCTTTGGAATTTCTTGACTACTTGGCGACCCGGGAGATTCCGCTTTTAATCTTTTCTTCTTCCGGCTTAGGCGCGGAGAATATTGATTTTTATTTAGAAAGATTTGATAAAAAATTACCGAATATCCGGGTAATTTCCAATACTTTGCTTTGGGACGAAAATGGCCGCGCCAGCGGCGTCCAGGAACCGCTCATCCATACTTTTAACAAAGATTTTTCCGTAGTTAAAAATTCGCCGTTTTATGCTAAAATAAAAGAGCGCAAAAATATTATTTTATTGGGCGATAGTTTGGGCGACGCGGCCATGGCTGATGGGGCGGGGGCGGAAAATATTATCAAGATTGGATTTTTAAACGAGAATATTGATAAAGATTTAACCGCTTACCAGGAAAAATATGACATTGTCATCACGGCCGACGGCCCTTTGGATTATGTTAATTCTTTATTAAAGGAGATAGCGGGAGATTAAAAAATTATTTTTAAAATTTCTAATATCAAATTTACAATTTCTAATCAATAACAAAATCATAATTTCTAATTTTGACATTTGTATTTTGTAATTTAGATTTAATTGGTAATTTTGATTTTGAAATTAGAAATTAATAATAATATGCCTTGGGAAAAAGAAAATATGTCATTTTCCGGCGGTGGCGAAAGCGAGGTAGAGGAACGCCGCAAATCAAGCCGTGAATATTATGATGATGAGGCCGCCGTGGAGGATTTTGTTGATGCGCCGCTTGATCCGTATCAAGAAAATTTAACGGACGAACGGGCGCGCCAAGAGGCGGATAAAGCAATTAAGCGCCAAGTGGATGCGGTGCGGGCGGAGAAGGAGGCCCAGGAAGCTCGGGAAGCGGCGGAAAAGAAGGATCGCGAGTATCGTCGTTTGGCGCGCGAATATACTAGAAAAATAATTAATGAAATTGAGAGCAAGGAACCGTCTTTGCGCAAGCAAGAAGATAATAGAAAAGACAATAAAGAAGGGAATAGAGAATAATTTTTATGCCGGAAGAAAAAGATAAAACGAACAGCAGCTTGTCCTTCCCCCAAATGGAAGAAGAGGTTTTGAAATTCTGGGAAAGGGCCACGGTTTTTAAGAAATCTTTAGATAAGGAAGCGCCGCGTGGCGACTATGTTTTTTATGACGGTCCGCCTTTCGCGACCGGCACGCCGCATTATGGCCATATCGTCGGCAATATCATGAAAGATATTGTGCCGCGCTATCAGACCATGCGCGGCCATCATGTTGATCGGAAATGGGGTTGGGATTGTCACGGTTTGCCGATTGAAAATATCGTTGAGAAAGAGCTTGGTACAAAGACGAAGAAAGAAATTGAAACGCTCGGCGTCGGGAAATTCAATAATCTTTGCCGGAAGAGTGTTTTGACTTATGTTGAAGAATGGAAAAAAGTTATCCGCCGCCTCGGCCGTTGGGCTGATATGGAGAACTCATATAAGACCATGGACCTTGATTTTATGGATTCTGTCTGGTGGGCGTTTAAACAGTTATGGGATAAGGGCTTGATTTATAAGGATCATCGTTCAATGCATATCTGCCCGCGCTGTGAGACGACATTATCGCAGTCGGAAGTGAGTGAGGGTTATCGGGATGTTAAGGATTTGTCATGTATTGCGAAATTCCGTTTGGAGCCGGGGCAGAAAATTGGCAGTGAATTAGTTGACGCTAACACTTATGTTTTAGCTTGGACAACGACCCCCTGGACTTTGATTGGAAATGTGGCGTTGGCGGTCGGGAAGGATATTGAATATGTGAAAGTGAAGTATCCGTTCGGCAACCTTTTAGCTGGTTCGGCTAAAGATTATAAGCCGGGCCAACCTATCGAGGCTGATTTAGCTGATCAGCAAGGTGGCGGTATATTCATAGTAGCAAAGGAAAGATTGTCAGGAGTTTTTGTCGACCGTAGTCCGGAAATAATTTCTACATTCAAAGGCTCGGATTTGCTTGGCTTGAAATATGATCCATTATTCAATTACTACTCCGCCGACCAATCCTTGGCTAAGCGTGAGAACGGCTGGAAAATTTATGCCGGCGATTTTGTGACGACCGAAGAGGGAACCGGCGTTGTCCATATCGCGCCGGCTTTTGGCGAAGACGATATGAAGCTCGGCAAGGAAAATAATCTGCCTTTTGTCCAACATGTCGGGATGGACGGCGTTTTTAAATCGGAAGTCAAGGATTTTCCGGGTTTGCATGTTAAACCGATTGATGACCATAGCTCGACTGATGTAGAAATCATAAAATATTTGGCGCATCACGGTTTATTGTTTTCAAAGGAAAAATACGAACACAGTTACCCGCATTGCTGGCGCTGTGATACGCCGCTCATCAATTATGCGACTTCTTCCTGGTTTGTTAATGTTACTAAGATAAAAGATCAGCTTTTAGAAAACGCGAAGGGAATTAATTGGTCGCCGGATTATCTTAAGGAAGGCCGTTTCGGCAATTGGCTTGAAGGCGCCCGTGACTGGTCGATTTCCCGCCAGCGTTTTTGGGCGAGCGCGATTCCGATTTGGGAATGTTCTTGCGGCGAACGCCGAGTTATCGGTAGTGTCAAAGAGCTTGAGGAATTGAGCGGTATAAAAATAGACGATATCCATAAAGACAAAGTTGACTCAATTACTTTCCCTTGTCCGAAATGCGGGGATTGGCTGAAACGGGTGCCAGATGTTTTGGATTGCTGGTTTGAATCCGGCTCCATGCCTTTCGCGCAACTACATTACCCGGCTGAAAACAAAGAAAAGTTTGAGCAGAATTTCCCGGCGGAATTTATCGCCGAAGGCGTAGACCAGACCCGTTGCTGGTTTTACTATCTCCATGTTATTGCCGGTGGGATTTTTAATAAGCCGTCTTTTAAAAATGTTATCGCTAATGGAATTGTTTTGGCTGAGGACGGCAAAAAGATGAGCAAGCGCTTGAATAATTATCCCGATCCTTTGCTGGTGATGGATAAATACGGCTCGGATGCTTTACGCGCTTATTTAAGCGCCGCGCCGGTTATGGCGGCGGAAAATCTTAATTTTTCCGAAGCCGGTGTCCAGGAATCATTGCGCAAGAATATCATGGTCTTATGGAATGTTTATAAATTTTATGAGATGTTTGCGCTTGATAATGAGGCGTCAGTCGAGCCGGGAATGGGGAAAAATGTTTTAGATCAATGGATTTTAGCAAAATTTAATTTGTTAATTAAAGAAATTACGACGGCCATGGAGGATTATAATCTTCCGAAAGCGATGCGGCCGATTACGGAATTTATTGATGAGCTTTCGACTTGGTATCTGCGCCGTTCCCGCGATCGCTTTAAGTCCGAAGATGAAGCGGATAAACGAGAGGCTTTGGCAACGACTAAATATGTTTTAATGGAACTCGCTAAATTAATGGCGCCCTTTATGCCGTTTATGGCGGAAACTTTATGGCAGAAAGTAAGCGGATATGATTTGAAGGATGAAAATAAGTCGGTTCATTTAGAAAATTGGCCGGAGGGCGAACATTTATCTTTTCTTGCCAAGATTTTTAAGGGAGGGAATAAGGAAAAAGAAGTTTTAGATAAGATGGCTTTAGTCCGTCGTATTGCTGAGTTCGGACTAGCGAAGCGAGATGAGGCCGGTATTAAGATCAGGCAGATGCTTGAAAAATTAACCATTCGGGGCGCGGCCGCGTTGGAAGCGGAATATACTGATTTAATAAAAGATGAATTAAATATCAAGGGAGTTGAATTTTCTGATTTGACGGCCGAGAATATCAGCGTTGAGCTTGATACGGAAATTACTCCGGAATTAAAATTAGAAGGAACTAAGCGCGAAATTATCCGTTTTGTTAATATGCTTCGCAAGGACGCTGGCTTGAATTTGCAGGATCGGGCGGCCGTTTATCTATCCGGCTCGGATGAGGATTTAGCTAAAAATCTTGAAAAAATTAAAGAGGATATTTTACGAGAAACTTTGTCAGTGTCTTTAGAAATCGTGCCGGAAATAGAAATTGAAATTAAAAAAGAAATTAAGGTTGATGGTGCTAAGTTGATGTTAGGGATTAAAAAAATATAATAAAAAGCCGAGCTATCGGCTGTAATAAATAAAATATATGGGAGGAACAATTACATTTTTAATCATCGTCGGGATTTTAATCCTGTCAATGCTTAAGCAGATTAATCAATACGAACGCGGCGTGAAATTCACGATGGGCAAATATAGCGGGATTATGGAGCCGGGTTGGAAAATCTTGATTCCAATTTTTCAGACTTTTAAGAAAGTCGATATGCGGATTAAGGCGGTTGACGTGCCGGATCAAAAAGCGATTACCCGCGATAATGTGCCGGTAATGGTTAACGCCGTGATTTATTATAAAGTTTCCGCGGCCGAAAAAGCGGTCATTGAAGTTGAGAATTTTTATTACGCCATTTCCCAATATGCCCAGACCACGATGCGTAATATTGTCGGCGAAGCGACGCTTGATGAATTACTCGGCCAGCGGGAAAAAATTGCTGAACGGATTCGAGAAATCGTGGATAAAGAAACCGACGCCTGGGGCCTGAAAGTAAATAATGTTGAATTAAAAGATGTTTCTTTGCCGGAATCAATGGAGCGCACGATCGCTAAGCAGGCCGAGGCCGAGCGCGAAAAGCGGGCGGTGATTATTAATTCCGAAGGGGAACTCGCGGCGGCGGAAAATATCGCCCGGGCCGCGGAAATTTTATCCCGTTCCGACGGGGCCTTGCATTTAAGGACCTTGCAATCGATCAATGATATTTCTAGCGACCAATCCAATACTATCGTTTTTGCGACGCCGGTGGAAATTCTTAAATCTTTTACTAGTTTTAAAAAGGGAGCGGGCGATAAGGTTGAATAAAAAGGTTGAATAAAATTAAGAAATAATCCTATGACCACAAAACAAATTTATGATTTAGCAATTAAGCTCGGCATTGATACCGATTTGCGCGGCGCAGCCGCGGTAAAAAAATATTTAGCGCGAATCAAGAAAAAATACGAGGAAGCGCCAAAAAAAGCGCAAGCTGAGTTTGACCAAGAAAAATTAACTAACCCTTATTCGGATACGCGGGTTTTAGTGAGCGGCGATAAAGCGGTTAAAAAAGTTTTAGCCGGAATTGATATGGAAGGGCCGGAATTATTATTGGCGAAACAGCGCGGTGATATTGATTTAGTAATCGCCCATCATCCGGAAGGCAAGGCCTTAGCAGATTTGTCTGATGTTATGAAGCTCCAAGCCCAGGTTTTGGCCGGTTACGGAATTCCGATAAATATTGCCGAGTCGGTTATCAAGTCGCGGATAAGCGAAGTGAGCCGCGGCGTTTCACCGATCAATCATGAACGGGCCGTAGATATGGCGCGCCTTTTGGGGCTTGATTTCATGTGCGTCCATACGCCGGCTGATAATTTAGGCGCGCGTTTTCTTGTTGATTTATTTGAGAAAAAAGAAAAAGAATTAGAAACAGTCGGTGAAATTATTGATTTGTTAAAAACCATTCCTGAATATGCGGCCGCGGTTGAACGTAAGGCCGGTCCGGTAATTTTTGCCGGAACGTCGGACAGTAGCTGCGGAAAAATTGTCGTTACAGAATTCACCGGCGGAACTTCTGGCTCTAAGGATATTTATGAAAAGATGTCGCAATACGGAATCGGCACGGTTATCGGCATGCATATGGAGGAAGAGCACCGCAAGGAAGCCGAGAAGTATCATATTAATGTCGTTATTGCCGGACATATGGCCTCAGATTCTATAGGGATGAATTTATTATTGGATGAACTAGAAAAGAGGGGAATAGAAGTTGCTCCGACTTCTGGTTTGATTCGGGTTAAGCGCTTTAAGGAGAAAGGCAAGAAATAGGCGCGCGGCGGCTGGTAGCGGCCGGCAGCTAATATAGTCGATAGCCGCCGGAATAATCGCAATCGCGTTGCTGGCGGATAAAAAGTTTTTAGTGATTAGGTATAAAAAAATCCCCTCGTCATAAGATAACGAGGGGGTTTATTTTATATTATCGGTGCGTCTTTGACATAAGAGAACATAGAATATTCTCTTATGTCTTTATTTTCATAACCAAGTATTTGGCAGCGCAATGGTTGGCCGTCTTTATCGAGCGCGAAATATTTACAATCTCTGGGCCCGATTAGTACGCCGGTCGGCTTGTCTAGTAATAAGGAGCAGAGCTCGACTTTTTCTCCGTCTATATAGCCAATCCGGAAGTTTTTAGCTAATTTTGTCTCCTGTTCAAAGAATTTTTTAAGATCCAATTGGCTATTTTCTTCCGCAATTATGTTATTTGGTTCAAAAACTGCGATGATTGCAATTTTTTTCCAACCAAAGTTCCTCTGCCAAAAATTATCCCAGCCCTTGTCGGCCGCTTTGGCGTTTTCGTCCGCTTCAGCCGTAACCGTCAGTCCGGATTCGGTAATTGCAATTTTACCAAAAAACCCGACGCGCTGCCAATGCCACCAATGGGATTTTTTTTGAGAAAAAGGTTCCCAAATTATTTTTAAAATTAATCCCAGGGTGACGTCCAATATATGAAATGGTTTTGTTTTCATTATTAATTTTTTTTAAGTTAAACATTATAAATTTAATTATCGGTTCGAGCCCCGCGCTAGAAATAGATCCGATAAAGAGTTTAAATCAATAAGCGAGCCGGACTTGGTAATGCCGAGTCAGATTATAGTTTGATCTCTGTAGTAAAATAGTAAAATCGCCAGGAATCGAACTGATAATTAAATTTTGTTTAACCTATTGTCAAAGAGCGGGTTAACTTATAGTCGATGCGTTTAGCCAAATAACCTATTAGTATACTTCGTGGTATACTTCTGGGGTAAATCGACAGATTTAAATTAACTGATTATTATATCATATTTCTTATCTCTTGTCAATATTTATTTAAAACTAATTATATATTATACTAATATTATCTAAAAAATTGGCTAAAATAAATGAAAAAATTAGAATTATTGGCTCCGGCCGGAAATATTTTAAAGCTAAAAACCGCTTTGGCCTATGGGGCAGACGCGGTTTATTTAGGTATTCCGGATTTTTCGCTTCGGGTTCGGATTAATGATTTTGATTTAGCCGGAATAAAAAAGGCCGTGGCTTATGCCCGGACGCATCATAAAAGAGTCTACGCGACTATTAATATTTTTGCTCATAATTGGCATTTTAAAAAATTGCCGGCTTATTTGAAAAAGTTGCGTGAGTTTAGAGTTGATGCCTTGATTGTTTCTGATCCCGGGATTATTTCAGTAATAAAAAAAGTTTGGCCGAAGGCGGAAATCCATTTATCGACCCAGGCGAACTGTACGAATATAGAAGCAGTAAAGTTTTGGGCGGGCCAAGGGATTAAGCGGATAATTTTAGGCCGGGAAGTAACGTTGAAAGAAATAAAAGAAATTCATCGAGCCGTGCCGAAAATGGAATTAGAATATTTTGTTCATGGCGCGATGTGCATGGCTTATTCCGGCCGTTGTTTCCTGTCTAAATTATTTACGGATCGGAGCGGAAATTTAGGCGACTGCGCTCAACCCTGCCGTTGGGAATATAGCGCGGCGCGTTATGAAATTAAAGCCGAGAGGCACGAAGAAGAATTAGAAGTAGTTTCCGAACGGCATGGGACTTATCTTTTAAATTCCCGGGATTTATGTTTGCTCAAATATCTTAAAGAATTAGCGGCGGCCGGGGTGAGCAGTTTTAAAATTGAAGGCCGGGTAAAAAGCGTTTATTATCAGGCCACGGTTTGCGGTATTTATCGACTGGCGATTGAGTTAATTAATAAGAAAATTCCGGCGGCTAAAGCGCAGACGGAACTTGATAATTTAGAACGTGAACTAGAGACAAAATTAGTCCATCGTGGCTATACGATTGGATTTTTATTGGGTGGCCGGGGCGAACAGAATATTAGTGCGGCGCAAGTGAAAAGCGTTTGGGAATTTTGCGGGCAGGTTGTTCCTGTCAAGGTCGGCAACGTTGGAAATAAAGGCCGGAATTTTATTTGTTTTAAGGTCCATAATACCGTTAAGGTCGGGGACGAGTTAGAGATTATCCGGCCGAATTATGATATAATAAAGATAAGGCCGAAAAAGCTTTGGGACGCTAAAACCGGCTTGGAAATAAAGGAGGCGCATGGCGGGGGCGGCGGGCAGGTTGCGGTTTTAGAATCGCCGGCTTTGGTCGGCGCGGTTCCGGAATTTGCGGTTTTAAGAAGAAAGATTAAGAAATAAATTATTCATATTTAATTTCTAAATCCATGAATATTAATTTCAAATTTCTAAATCCTAATTTCCAATCAATAACAAAATCCTAATTTCTAATTTTGGCATTTGAACTTTGAAATTCGGATTTGATTGGTAGTTTGGATTTTGACATTAGAAATTTTAAATATAATTTTTTAATCTTCAATCTTAAATTTTAAATATTTAAATCTTTAATATTTCTATGATCTCATTCCTACGTGGTCAAATTATCCATAAAACCAACAATTATTTTATTCTAGAAGCTAGCAATATCGGCTACCAGGTCTTTGCCGGTGAAAATTTTTTGGCGGATTTGAAACTTGGCGCGACGCTTGAAGTTTTTACCCATCATCGCGTTCGGGAAGAAGCCAGTGATCTCTATGGTTTTAAGACGGCTGCGGATTTGGAATTGTTCGAATTACTCCTAACTGTTTCCGGCGTTGGTCCGAAATCTGCGCTCGGCGTTTTAGCAATCGCGTCGGCCGATGATGTCAAAGAAACGATTATTCGCGGCGACGCCGCCCTTTTGACCAAAGTTTCTGGTATCGGGAAAAAAACCGCTGAACGTTTAGTCCTGGAATTAAAAAATAAGATTATCCGAACCGGGGCGGCGGGTGCGGTTCTTAATTCCGCGGTTACCCTTGGTAGCGACGAAATTGACGCCTTAATCGCTCTCGGTTATTCGCTCGCCGATGCCCGGGAGGCCCTAAACGCGATCGGGCCGGAGATTGAAGACAGCGGCGAACGGGTTAAGGCGGCTTTAAAGAAAATCGGGCGGAAATAAAGGAGAAAAGACTGAAAGTAATGCTTTACAATCGCCCATTTTTCCGTTAGTATAAAGATAAATTCTCCTTAAATTTATTTGTCAAATTTTAAATATGCTTCAATCCGTGCTTTTTACTAAGGTTATTAAAGAAATGCCGAAAGACGAGACCAGCTATAATGCCCAGGTTTTGATTCGAGCCGGTTTTATCGATAAGGTCGGAGCCGGAATTTATACTTATCTACCTTTAGGCAAAAGAGTTTTAGATAAGATTTGTGATGTTGTCCGGGAGGAGATGAACGCGCTCGGCGGCCAGGAAATATTAATGCCGGCGCTCGTGCCAAAAGATAATTGGCAAACGACCGGACGTTGGGAAACTTTTGACGCTTTATTCCGTTTAACCGGTAATGATTTAAAAGAATATGCTTTAGGCGCGACTCATGAAGAAATAGTTTCTCCGCTGGCGAAAAATTTTATTTTTTCCTATAAAGATTTACCTTTTGCCGTTTACCAGATCCAGACGAAATTCCGTAATGAGAAGCGGGCGAAGGCCGGACTTTTGCGCGGCCGGGAATTTTTAATGAAAGATCTTTATTCTTTCCATACTGATCAAGCCGACCTTGATGCTTATTATGATCTAGCAATCGCGGCTTATTTTAAAATTTATGAACGCCTCGGCCTAAAGGAAAAAACTTATTTGACTTATGCCGCTGGCGGTTCTTTTTCTAAGTACTCCCATGAGTTTCAGACCTTGGCCGAAGCCGGCGAAGATTTAATTTATATTTGTGAGAAATGCCGAGTAGCGGTCAACCGAGAGATTATTAATGAACAGAATACTTGCCCGCTTTGCGGCGATAAAGATTTAAAGGAACAGAAGGCGATTGAGGTCGGTAATATTTTTAAATTAGGGACGAAGTTTTCCGAGCCGTTCGGCGTAAAATATAAAGACCAATCCGGAGAGGAAAAATTGGCGCTGATGGGCTGCTATGGAATCGGCCCGAGCCGGATTATGGGAACGATTGTGGAAATTTATCATGATGATAAGGGAATTATTTGGCCGGAAAATATCGCCCCTTTTAAAATTCATCTGTTGTCTTTAAATGAAAATGAAGGCGCCCTTAAAATTTATCATGATTTGCGCGCTGCCGGCCTGGAAGTCCTGTATGATGATCGGGATTTGTCAGCCGGTGAGAAATTTGCCGCTGCGGATTTAATCGGTTGCCCCTATCGTGTAATTATCAGCAAAAAAACCTTAGCTGCAAACAGCGTGGAAATAAAAAAACGAACGACGAGCGACGGAGAAATGGTCGCAATTAGCGATTTGATTGAATTTTTTAAATAATTAAAACCATTAAGATTGATTATGTTCAATAAATTGATTGGAAAATTAAGCCATGATTTAGGTATCGACCTCGGGACGAGGAATACTCTTGTTTATGTTGCGGATAAAGGGGTGATTATTAACGAGCCGAGCGTCGTGGCGATCAATAAGCGGACGAATGAAATTTTGGAAGTCGGCGAAGCGGCGAAAAAGATGGTCGGCAAGACGCCCGGCCATATTGAAGCGATTAAACCTTTAGTTGAGGGCGTAATTTCGGATTTTGAAGTGACCGAGAAGATGTTGAAATATTTTATCAACAAGGTTCATAGTGAAAACTTTACTTTGATTTCCCGGCCGCGGGTGGCGATTGGGATTCCTTTGGATTTGACTGAAGTTGAAAAAAAGGCAGTGGAGGACGCGGCGAAATCGGCTGGCGCCCGTAAAGTTTATTTAGTTGAAGAAGCGATGGCTGCGGCGATTGGCGCGCGCTTACCGGTGACGGAAGCAACCGCGACCATGATTGTTGATATCGGCGGCGGTACGGCGGAAATTGCCGTAATTTCTTTAGGCGGCGTGGTTTCCTGGAAGTCCTTAAAATCAGCCGGCAATGAGTTTGATAGCGATATTATTGAATATATCCGCGAAGAATTCAATGTTTTGATTGGTGAACAATTAGCGGAAAAAATAAAAATTGCTATCGGTTCGGCTATGCCCTTAGAAGAAGCGCAGGAAATTGAAGTGCGTGGGCGCGATTTGCTAACCGGCTTGCCGAAAGCGATGATGATTAGCGATAAGCAAGTGCGGGAAGCTATTTCCCGGACGGTTAATAAGATTGTGGAAAATATTAAAATTATTTTAGAGACCACGCCGCCGGAATTAGTGTCGGATATTTATGAGCGTGGCTTATATTTGTCGGGCGGTGGGGCCTTGTTGCGCGGCTTAGATCAGGCGATTGCCGCGGCCGCCAAGATCCCCGTAAATATTGTCGATGATCCGCTTACTTGTGTTGTCCGCGGAACCGGAATCCTTTTAAACGATAAAAATCTTTTAGAGAAAGTAGTCCTGCCGACAATTAGCAGTTAAGCGACCATATTTTTTCGTTCCGGTAATTTATGCAATAAAATTTGTTATGATTAAAGATAAAAAAAATAAAAGATTGCTTATCTGGGCGGTAGTCGGCGGACTACTGATTTTTTTACATATCCTTGGCGCTCTTCGTCCTCTGGAAGATTCTTTAAGCGCTTTGATTAGTCCTTTAGCCGCGCGTTGGCAGGTCCGGGGGCTTAACTCGGCTTTGCCGGGAGGCGAGGAAGAAAATATTGATGATTTGCGTGGCCGGATTAATGAATTAAATAAGGAGTTGGCTGTCCAGTTAGTCGCGGAGTCCCGGTATCGGGAAATAGAGGAAGAGAACCAGAAGTTAAAAAATTTATTAAATTTTTTAGACGGCCAGGATTATCGGACAATCGGCGCGGCGCTTATCGCGCGGGAAGAAGCGGCCAAAGGCGGATACGACCTTATTATTGACCGCGGCGCGGCGGACGGTTTGCGGACCGGCTTAGGAGTAATAAATGAAGAGGGAATCATAATCGGGCTGGTTAAAGAAGTAAAAAAGAATACGGCAGAAATTTGCTTGATTACGACGCCGGATTGCCGCTTGGCCGCGACGATCCAAAATGAAGATAGAACTCAAGGAATTGCTGATGGCGATTTAGGATTGACGGTCAAGATGGAATATATTCCTCAGACAGAAAAAATAAATTTAGGCGATATCGTAATTAGTTCCGGGCTCGGCGGCGATATTCCGCGCGGCTTAGTAATCGGTCGCGTGGCTCAGATCAGGAGCGAAAGTAATGATGTTTGGCAGGAAGCGACAATTGAGCCCTTAGTAAATTTTAATGATTTAACCGTCGTAGCTGTGGTCATCCCTTAGTTTATGCTTAAAAAAATTGCGCAGATAATTTTTTTCATTATTATTGTTTCTTTAGCCGCTCTGGCGCAATTTTCTTTTATTTCCGCCCTGCCGTCTTTTTGGCGTTATCTTAATTTACCTTTGATTCTTATAATTTTCTTTTTATTTTTTTCCGGTGAGCGCGCCGCTTTCGGCGCCGCTTTGATAGCCGGTTTTTGGCTGGATATTTTATTTTTTAATTTTTTTGGTTTACGGATTATTACTTTATTAGTAACGGCTTGGCTGGCACAGTGCCTTTTTTTAACCTGGCTAACCAACCGTTCTTTATATTCTTTTTTAATATTGATTTTGGCGGCGACTTTAGTTTATAATTTTTTAACAGCTTTTGGCTTATTTTTAACGGCGCCGGACGGCACGTGTTTTTTCCTGATTAAAGAGAGTTTTTGGCGCGGGCTGGTCTATCAAGGTGCTTGGAGCGCTTTAGCCGCCCTTTTAGCCTTTAATTTAGTTAGTGTGCTAACCCGCCGTTTTCGGCCGGTTTTTTTGGAAAAAGGGCCGGGTTTATGATATAATCTTAGTGTTAAAATAGCTTATTGCCGGATAATCAGCATAGAGAATTAATTTTTATAAATTATGAAAAATGAATTCATTACTATCGGCGGGACGACTCGCGATATCTCTTTTTTTGATAATCATGGGATTCCGGTCGATAATTGCCGAGGTAAATTTTGCCGCAAGTTATTGGCTTTTGAGCCGGGGGCGAAGATAAAAGTTGATAAGTTTTATTATTCTTACGGCGGCGGCGCGGCTAATGCCGCGGTCTGTTTGGCTAATTTTGGTTTTAAGGTTTCTTGTTTGGCGCCGATTGGCGATGATGAGAATGGGCGTTTTATCAAAGAGAACTTGAAAAAACGCCGGGTTGATATTTCTTTAATGCGGACGGTTAAAAGGGAAGAAAGCGGTTCGTCTTTTATTTTAGTTTCTCCTACGGGTGAACGGATAATTTTTGCTCAACGCGGCGCCAATGTTAAGCTGAAGATAAATTCTTCGGATTTAGAATCTTTGAAGAAAACTAAATATGTTTATATTGCTTCTTTAGCCGGCGCCTGGAGGGAAAATTTAAGGAAAATTTTTAGCGCGGTCGGCCATAATCATCATTGGATTTTTTGGAATCCGGGCACGACCCAGTATCTTGGCGGTCCGGAAAGAATCGCTCCTTTTTTAAAGAAAGTTACGGTTTTAGCTTCTAACCAAGAAGAAGCGCAGAAATTATTGCGCTCTTCAAAAAAATATCGCCAGCTTAATGAGGAATTTTTAAATAATCCTGATAATTTAGTAAAAATTCTCCATGATCTTGGCCCGAAAATCGTGATCATAACTTTAGGGGCGGCCGGCGTAATCGTTTATGACGGCAAGAAATTTTATCGCCGAAATATCATAAAAGAAAAGAGGCGGGTCGATACGACCGGTATTGGCGATATCTTTAATTCGTCTTTTGCCGCCGGTTTGGCGCTTTATAAGGGGGATATCAATAAGGCTTTGCGTTTAGGTCTGAAGAACGCCGCGCTTAAGGTCGCGTATTTAGGTGCGCACCATGATCACCTTTTAAAATTGAAAGATATCAAGGCCCCGCGACCAAAAAACGGCCGGAAGGTTAAAAATAAAAAATAATATGATTAAAGATTTGGTAATAAAAAAAGTAGAAAAATATACTGACGAGCGCGGCTGGCTGGTCGAGGTTTGGCGCCGCGATGAGTTAGCGGGCTTTGATCCAGCTATGGCGTATTTAAGTTTAACCAAGCCGGGAGTGGTTCGTGGCCCGCATGAGCACGTTGCTCAAAGCGATTGTTTTATTTTTGCCGGACCGGGAAATTTTCGTTTATATTTATGGGATCGCCGGGAAGAATCGCCGACTAAAGGGGAGAAAATGAAGATTGAAGTCGGCGCGGCCAACCCGACTTTGGTAATCGTGCCGCCGGGAGTGGTGCATGGCTATCAATGTATTTCTGAGGAAGCGGCGATTAGCATTAACTTGCCGGATAAATTATATAAGGGCGAAGGGAAGAAAGAAGAAGTTGATGAGATCCGTTGGGAAAGTCGGGCGGATAGCCCGTATCGGATTGAGTAGGATGGTTGTTGGGGTTATGTGAGAGGTTATTGTCGCTGAATAGCTATAAGATTTTTATTATCCATATAGTATTTATGTGTATATTTTGCAAAATAATCAATGGCGAATTGCCGTCTTACAAAGTTTACGAAGATGAGAATAATCTAGCTTTTTTAGATATCGCGCCGGTTAATCCCGGCCACACCTTAGTCGTTCCGAAAAAGCATTATGAGAATATGGAAAAAATTCCGGCCGCGGACTTACAGTCGCTGATTTTAGCCGTTAAAAAGGTCGGCCGTTTATTAAAAGAAAAATTAGGCGTCCCCGGTTATAATATCAGCGTTAATAATGATCCGATTGCCGGCCAGATCGTCCCGCATTTACATTTCCATATTATGCCGCGTCGGCCGGGTGATGGGTATGAATTATGGAAGCAGGGGGAATATAAAGAGGGCGAAGCGGAGGAGATAATAAATAAATTACTATCATAATTATGAAACTACTTGTGACCGGCGGCGCCGGCTTCATCGGTTCAAATTTTATTCGTTATTGGTTTAAGAATAATCCCGACGACTTGATTGTTAATCTTGATCTTTTGACTTATGCCGGAAATTTAGCCAGCTTAAAAGATGTGGAGAATAATCCGAATTATAAATTTATTCAAGGCGACATTGCCAATCCGGCAGTCGTGGCGGAAGCGATAAAAGGCGTTGATTTAATCGTTCATTTCGCGGCCGAAAGTCATGTCGATCGTTCCATAAAAAACAGCGCGGATTTTGTCCGGACTAATATTGAGGGAACGCGAATTTTATTAGAAGCGGCCCGGGCGGCTGGCGGGTCGGACGGAAAAGGAATCCGTTTTCATCATATTTCCACTGATGAAGTTTTTGGTTCTTTGTCTCCGGCTGATGTGCCGTTTAATGAAAAAACGCCTTATGATCCGCGCTCGCCTTACAGCGCTTCTAAAGCCGCCGCCGATCATCTGGTTCGGGCCTATTGGCATACTTACGGATTGCCAATCACGATTTCAAATTGTTCTAATAATTATGGCCCTTATCAGTATCCGGAAAAACTTATTCCATTATTTATTACTAATTTAATAGAAGGAAAGAAAGTTCCGGTTTATGGTGAGGGGAAAAATATCCGTGATTGGATCCATGTTGATGACCATAATCGCGGTGTCGAATTTATTATTAAAAAAGGAAAAATTGGCGCCACTTATTGTTTAGGTGGCAATGGCGAAAAAACTAATTTAGAAATTACTAAGATGATTCTAGAATTAATGGGGCAGGGCGAAGACATGATTGAGTATGTTACGGATCGTCCCGGTCATGATTTACGTTACGCGATTGATTTTTCTAAAGCCAAGAAAGAGTTGGGCTGGGAGCCGCAGATTGATTTTAAAGAAGGACTGCGGCAGACCGTTGAATGGTATAAAGATAATAAGGCTTGGTGGGAGAAATTAAAATTAAAAAATTAAATATTAAAAATTTAAAATTAAAAGATTAAAAATTTAAATATTTAAAATTTAAGATTGAAGATTAAAAAATTATAATTAAAATTTCTAATATCAAAATCCAAATTACCAATCAAGTCCAAATTACAAAATTCAAATGCCAAAATTAGAAATTAGGATTTTGTTATTGATTGGAAATTAGGATTTAGAAATTTGAAATTAATATGCATGGATTTAGCCATTAGAAATTAACTATAAATGTATGGATAAAAAACTTTTTATCGTCGAAGACGATGCCAATTTGCTCTACGGCCTGGAGTCGCAGTTTGAGGCCGATGAATTTGAGGTAGAAACCAGCCTCGGAGATGAAGAGGTTGAAGAGTTAATGGGTAAAATTAGGGATTTCGACCCCAATTATTTGATTTTAGATCTGATTTTGCCGAAAATCGATGGTTTTGAAATTATCAAAAAAATAAAGGAAGATGATGTTTTGCGGGATAAGCAGATTTTTATATTCACGGATTTAAGCGACGAAGATAGCCGCCAACGCAGTTTAGAACTTGGCGCCGATTATGTCTTTTTTAAGGAAGAATTTGATACTTTTTCTTTTTCAGAAAAGGTAAAAAGGATTGTTGCCAACCAGGAAAAGGCCGAGGAAAGTAATATTGATGAAGAAATTGGCGACTAGTTTATTTGACTAAAATCTCGAAAAATACTAAGATAGATTAGTATTATTTTTATATGTTTATCAAAAGAATCGGGATTGATCTCGGAACAACTTATACTTTGATTTATCTGCCGCGACGCGGTATCGTTATTAACGAGCCGAGTGTGGTTGCGGTAGCGCTTGAGGACCGAAAAATTTTAGCGGTCGGGAACGAAGCTAAGGATATGGTTGGCCGGACGCCGGATACGATTATCGCGGTTCGCCCCTTGAAAGACGGAGTTATCGCTGACTATCGGGCGACCGAAGCGATGATTCGTTATTTTATCAATAAAACTTTAGGCGGTGTTCGTCTTTTTCGGCCGGAAGTAATGGTCGCGGTGCCGGCCGGTATTTCTTCGACCGAACGCCGGGCCGTAATTGAAGCAACTATCGCCGCCGGCGCCAAGGCGGCTTATATAATTAAAGAACCAGTAGCTGCGGCTATCGGGGCGGATATTCCGATTGGTTCAGCGACCGGCCATATGGTTATTGATATCGGCGGCGGCACGGCGGAAATGGCGGTGATTTCTTTGGGTGGTGTCGTCGCCTCAACTTCAGTTAGGGTTGGCGGCAATAAATTTGATGCGGCGATTTTAGAATATATTCGGAAGAAGTATAATTTAGCCATCGGCGAACGGACAGCCGAAGAAATCAAGATTAATATCGGCTCGGCTTTATATATGGAAGATAAATTATACTTGGAAATCCGCGGTCGGGATATTGTTACCGGTTTGCCGCGGAGTATTACGGTCAGCTCTGATGACGTGACTGAGGCAATTCAAAATGAATTAGAAGAAATAATCGCGGCGGCGAAAAAAGTTTTACATAAGACGCCGCCTGAATTATCAGCTGATATCATGGATAAAGGAATTGTTTTGACCGGCGGTAGTGCACTTTTGCGCAATATTGATCAGTTAATCGCCCGGACGACCGGAGTGGCCGCTTATGTGGCTGACGACGCGATGCTTTGCGTTGCCAAGGGGACTGGCATTGCCCTTGATAATTTAGATTCATACAAACGCAGTATTTTAGCGACTAAATAATCAACGGATTCGGCCGTTGATTTTGTTTAGTTTAATAATTACCACGCCATAAGTTTTAAGAAAAAATTTTTTGTATATTATTAATTTTATATGCTTATCGGGATAGACGCTTCGCGCGCCAATAGAATACGCAAGACCGGAACTGAATGGTATTCTTTTTATTTAATAAAAAACTTAGCAAAAATTGATAAAAACAATATTTATCGTCTTTATCTTGATGTCCCGCCGACCGCGGAGATGATTAAAGCAGTCAAAGATAATCCGAATTTTTCTTTTAAGGTGCTTAACTGGCCTTCCCGTTTTTTTTGGACGCTCGGCCGTTTGACCTGGGAAATGATTTGGCGCCGTCCGGATGTTTTGTTTGTCCCGGCCCATGCTTTGCCGCTAGTGAGCCCGCGGCGGACGGTTAATACAATTCATGATGTCGCTTTTATCCGTGAGCAGAAAGTTTATCGTCCGGAAAAGATAAAAATCAATCTGCCCGGTTCACGTCCGGTGATTGATTTTTTCGTTCGGGTTTTAACCGGCGGGAAATATCGTTCGGGTTCGCTTGATTATCTCCGCTGGTCAACGGCTTTCGCCTTGAAGCATGCTAAAAGAATAATCGCCGTTTCTGAATTTACTAAAAAAGAAATTTTAGAATTATACCCTAAGGTGCCGGAGAAAAAGATTAAGGTGGTTTATAATGGTTATAATCGGGAGTTATTCCGTCTTTGCCCCGATCAGGAGAGGCAGAAAGATGTTCTAGAAAAATACGGTCTAGAACAGCCATTTTTTCTTTATGTCGGTCGCTTGGAAAAGAAAAAAAATACTCTTATTTTAGTCGAGGCCTTAGCTTTATTAAGGGAAAACCATCCGGGAATAAAAGAAAAATTAGTCTTAATCGGCGATGCCGGATATGGTTATGACGAGATAAAATATGCGATTGAAGAATTTGATTTAGAGAGCGATGTTTTAATGCCCGGTTGGGCGGACGAGGAAGACCTGCCTTATATTTTTTCTGCCGCCAAAGCTTTTATTTTCCCTTCAAAACATGAGGGTTTCGGTCTGCCGGTTATTCAGGCCATGGCTTGCGATACCCCAATTATTGCCTCTGATATATCAGTATTAAAGGAAATCGCCGGTGAGGCGGTTAAATATTTTAAACAAAATAATAAGAATTCTTTGATGGAAACTATGGCGGAAATTGTGAATAATCCGTCTTTGCGCGAAGAATTAAAAATTAAGGGAAGAACGCGAGCCAAGGAATTTGATTGGGAAAAATGCGCCCGCGAAACTCTCCGTGTTTTAGAAGAGTCCGGAGAATAAGTGTTAGGGCCGTCGTTTTGTAAAAATTATAAATATGGTATTATTAAGATGTTATATGAGAAAACTAATAGCATCTTTTTTTATTGTTTTATGTTTAGCGGTCGGCGTAAATATCCGGTCGGCTTTGGCTAGTGTTACTCCTAATGACCCTTATTACGATCGCCAATGGTATTTGATGAAAATTCGGGCCGATAGTGCTTGGGATAAGGTTTCTTCCAGTCCAGATACGATTATCGCCGTGATTGATTCCGGAATCCAGATTGATCATCCGGATTTACGGGATAATATTTGGAAAAATAAAGGGGAAATTCCTGATAACGGGAAGGATGATGATCGAAACGGTTTTATTGATGATACGAATGGTTGGGATTTTGTTGAGAATATTCCGGATCCAAGGCCGAAATTTTCTAATGGTTGGACTGAGGCTGGTGTGACACATGGCACGATGGTGGCCGGGATTATCGCTGCGCGCGGAAATAATAACGAGGGGATTGCCGGTCTTGCTTGGCAGGCAAAAATAATGCCGCTTAAGGTTTTAAATGATCGAGGCGAAGGAAAAATTAGTGATGTTGTCCGGGCGATTGATTATGCGACTAATAATGGCGCGGATATTATTAATTTAAGTTTTGTGTCTTTTGTTTATAGCGAGGCCTTAGAAGAAGCAATCGCGCGGGCGCATCAAGCCGGAGTAATCGTCGTTGCCGCCGCCGGCAACGAGCAGTCGGTCGGTGAAGGTTATAATATCGATGAAACGCCGGTTTATCCGGTTTGTTATGACGGCTCTTTTGGCGAGAATATGGTTATCGGCGTGGCTGCGACCGACGCCTTGGATCAGAAAGCGGCTTTTTCTAGTTATGGAGCCAGATGCGTAGATATCTCGGCGCCGGGGATCAGTTTTTTTAGCGCGGTGACGGCCGGTTCTGATGTGAAAAACCCAGGAAAGATTTATGACGGCTATTGGTCCGGAACTTCAATGGCCGCGCCCTTGGTTTCCGGCGCACTCGCTTTAATTCGAGCGGCTAATCCGGAACTTAGCCGCCGGGAAGTGGTGAGCATCCTTTTCGCCTCAACCGACAATATTTCCCGGCTTAATCCGGATTACCCCGGCTTGCTCGGCAACGGACGTTTAAATGTGGATCGGGCCGTAGAAATGGCTAAGGAAATTTTGTATCAAAAGATTGGACGTTTAATCTTAGCGCCGGTAAGCGGCGATAAAGAAATTAAATTGACTGCGGCCAATGGCGATTTTATAGATAGTTTGAATATCAGCGACGGAAATAATTATAAGTTATCCGCTTATGATTTTAATGATGATGGTGAAGAAGAGTTGATTTTAGCCGCTAAGGCCGGCAATGAGCCGCGCGTTAAAATACTTAGCCAAGATGGAAAAATCTTAAAGGAATTTTTGGTCTTTGATAAATGGTTCCGCGGTGGCATTGAGGTTGTGGCGGCGGATTTAGATGATGATGGTTCTCCGGAGATTATTGCGGTTCAAGTCAGTAAGGGGAATGGCCAAGTACGTATTTTTAATTCCGAAGGCAAATTAATTCGGCAATTTTATGCGGTTAATAGCCGTTGGCGCGGCGGCCTGAGCGTTGCGGCCGGCAATCTTGACGCTAAGGGCGAAAAAGAAATTATTATCGGCCTCGGTGCCGGAGCCGAGCCGCAAGTCCGGATATTCAGTCCGAAAGGGAATTTAATCGGTGTTTTTTTGGCCTATGAAAAAAGTTTCCGCGGCGGAGTCAAGGTAGTATCCGCTAATCTGGACGGCCGTAATAGCCGTGGCCAGGATGAAATAATCGTCGCGCCGGGGCCGGGCCGCGAACCTTTGGTTAAGATTTTTGATAATCGGGCGGCGCTTAAGAAACAGTTTTTAGTTTATAATCGGAATTGGCAAAACGGCTTTGATTTAACGGCCGGCGATCTTAATAATGACGGCTCGGCGGAGATAATCGTGGGCGCCCGGCCGGGTGCCGCACCACATGTCCGGGTTTTCAGCGGGAGCGGTCTACTTAGGGACTCTTTCTATACTTGGGAGGAGGGCTTTAAGGGCGGAGTAAATGTTGCTATAATAAGAATGAGCAACTAAGGGGTGGCCGTTGAATATCACGACGATTATATTAATTTTCAATCTATGTCTAAACAGGTTATTTTCGACAAAAAGAATGTTCTAGTCGCCGGCGGCGCCGGTTTTATCGGTTCGCACCTTTGTGATGAGCTGATTAAAACTAATAAAGTGATTTGCGTGGATAATTTTATTTCCGGCAGTGAGCGGAATATTGATCATCTCTTAGCCAATCCGGATTTCATGTTCATTAACCATGACTTATCAAAACCTTTTACCCCGGCCGTATTGGAAAATTTGAAAAAATTTAAATTAGAATTCCAGGGTCTCCAGGAAATATATAATCTTGCTTGTCCGATGTCGCCGCGCCGTTTTTTGGAAAATCGCCTGGCAACACTTTTAGCCAATTCTTACGCCGTCAAGAATCTTTTGGATTTAGCCGTAAAGTACAATTCTAAATTTTTACATTTTTCTTCTTCGGTCGTTTACGGTCCGCGTCGGACGGATAATCCGGATTTGAAGATGGCGGAAACTGAATTAGGTTTGGTTGACCAATTATCCGAACGCGGCGCTTATGACGAAGGCAAGCGTTTTGCCGAAACTATGGTGGCTAATTATCGGGCGCTTTATAATATTGATGTGAAGATTATGCGCCTGTTCCGGGTTTACGGACCGCGGATGATGCAAGGCGACGATCAGATGATTCCAGATTTTGTTAATGCCGCTTTAGATAATAAGGATATTACTATCGCCGGCGATGAAAATTTTTCTTCCTCTTTTTGCTATATTGATGATGTTCTTGACGCGGTCGGGAAGTTAATGAGTTCCGAATTGGCCGGTCCGGTCAATATCGGTTCTGATGTTGATATTAATTTGAGCGATTTTGTGCGCTTGATTATTAAGATGACGGATTCCCGTTCCCAGATAAACTACGCGGAAAATAAATTATTTTTTAGCGAATTGGCTTTGCCGGAAATCCGTTTAGCCAAAGACGAGCTGGGCTGGATGCCGGTCGTGACGCTTGAGAATGGTTTGAAAAAAACGATTTTTGATATCCAGGCGCATAAGCGTTTGCATGGTTTTGAGAGTTGAAACGGAAAATTATTTTAAATTTTTGGTCGTTAAATTCATTGAACCCCCATTAAATTATTAAAAGCGATTTTTGGATAATAAAAAACTCGGTCAGAATTGATCGAGTTTTTTTGTTGAAAGGCCAACACGAAGTGTGAGCCTTTTATGTTCTTACAATTGTTTTATTACAGCGTTTAAGATCGCTTTAGTTGAGTCCGAAATATTAAGTGTGTTAAATGCTTTGTCGGACGGCGCTACAAGATGATATGCTTGATGCTCAGACGCTTCGAGTTTAATTTCTCCAGGCTCAGTTTCAATCAAGAAATTGAATTGTCTAGTTTTTTTACCGGAGCCGGATGTGTAATCAAATGAGCCGAGGTAGGTAAGGATTAGTCCAATAACTAATCCTGTTTCTTCTTTAACTTCCCGCGCTAAAGCCGTGAGCAAATCTTCATTTTCATCTACGGCGCCACTCGGAAGTTCAACGAGTCCGCCCATAAAATCAGAGAGTACTCGTTCAAGAAGTAAAAATTTATTATCTCTATTAATGACTGCGCCAACGACTAACTTCTGGATGCCGTCCTTTTTGGAGACGGCGACCAGTTGTTTGATTATTTTTTGATCGATTTTTAATTCCATAGCTTCTATATTGTATTATTTACTCGTTTTAGCGTCAAGTAGAAGTTCGGGATTGTTTTGTACTATTGATGCTACTTTAACGATTCCCTTAATGTATAGATTGACCATTTGTTCTTCGTCCGGAAATGACCATACTGGCAGTTTAAGTGCATTTTTATAGAATTGCTCTGCTACTGGAAAAGATTGTTGGATTCGCCTCTGGACACCTTGGTATAGTCTAGGTAGAGCCTTTCCTGGTTCAGTAAATATTGGTAAGCGGTGCAATGTTCCTGTCGATTTAGGCCGATCAAATTCAATGAGCCCTTCGGCGAGTATTGCATTAGTAAATAAATCAATATTTACACCATTTGAATGAGATTCATCAAATTGCATCACATAAGCATACCAGCCATGTTGTTTGTTAAGCGTTTGAGGTGTATTTAAGAAGGAATACTGATTAAAGGCGGATGTCATCTTTTCGGCATAGCATTGTCTTTGTTTGAGCCATTCATTAAGATGAGAAAATTGTTCTTGTGCTATAGCAACCGCTAGCGGATGAGAGCGAAATTTTAATCCAAATCCGGTCGTGCTGAATGCCGAGAGTGAATAATCAGACGGTATTTCTTGTTTACATCGCTTATTGTAGTGCCCTTGAAGCATAGCGCGATAATATATTTCTTTATCGTCGGTTAACATAATACCGCCTTCACCGCCAGTAATGGCCGCGTCGCCAAACGTGCCGACGAGCTTATTATTATCACGCGCGCCATGAGCGTGTGAACAGTCTTCAAGCAGCCGCAGATTATGCTTTTTGCAAATGGAAACAATTTCTCTCATATTGCATGGGATTCCCCACATATGAGTTATCATAATTGCTTTAGTGCGCGGTGTGATGATTTTTTTAATTTCTGCGGGGTTTATATTGCCGTCCGCTTGGCAGTCGCAGAATATCGGTGTTGCTCCGGTGTGCATTAATGGGCTTACGGTCGCGAAAAAGGTATAGACAGGACAAATTACTTCATCGCCTGGCCCGAGCGCGAGCCCCTCATACATTGAATAGATAGCATTGGTCCCGGAATTGGACAGAAGTCCGTATCGGCGTTTATGGTAATCGGCGAAAGTGTCTTCGAATTCTTTAATTATCCCCGATCGATTATAAATTGAGATAGTAGCATGGAGTTGCCGGATAACTGCCATTTCTACGGATTTTGTAATGCGCGGCCACGAGAGATGTGGCCCCTTCGTTTTAATGGTTTTATTACCACCAAAGATTGCGAGCTTATTCATAGTTTATCCTCCTTTTAATGGTTTTTTTGGATTATTTTTAATATATCATTTGGATCACACGATGTTTTAGAGTGGTCCGATTTGTATGCGGCTTCAATAACCGCAACGTGTTGTAAATGTTCAGTGTAGTCCGGTAGAGCTCCGGGAACGAATTGGTGTATTCTTTCGGCGAAATAATCAAGTTGTTCTACTGCCGCTGAAGGCCAACCGCCCTGTCGTTCCAGTTTTTCAATTTCGTTGCCATTGATGTCGAGTCGGCGTATTAATCCTCGTGATACTTCCACGACACCGTTAGTACCAAAGACGCGTATGCGTTCCTGTTTTTCCGGATATACTCGGGAAATCACAAAATTTCCGACAAGCTTTTCGTCGTACTGAAATTTTAAATGATAATCAAACAGGAGGTGCGCAGTGTCTTCCACGTCATATTTTTGCCCCGGACGATTACCTCGTGTCATGCGTGCGGTAATTGATGTTGGCATACCAAAGTACCAGATTAGCAAATCGACGAAGTGGTAGCCCATGTCCACCAGTGCGCCACCACCCGAAAGATTTTTTGAAGCTCGCCAGCCCTCATTAAGCGTAGCTATATTCATTGTGTATGCGCCTTCAATGGAGTAAATTTTTCCAATATACTTTTTAAGTTGATGAAATGTTTGATATATGGGGTTAAACCGACGTTGGACGGTAACGCCCATATATACCGATCCATTGCGCAGAATTTTCATTAATTGTCGAGCTTCGACGATATTTGTTGCTAGCGGTTTTTCCTTAATAATGTGTTTTCCCGCCTTAACTAGCGCGCTGATAATATCCAAATATGCATGATGCGGAATGGAGATCATCGCAACTTGAAAGTCTTGTTCTTTAATTAGTTTATCGAGCTCAATATAGCTTGGTACTTTGTATTGAGCGCTGATTTCTTTGGCTTTTTTTTGATCAGTATCACAGACACCAATAAGTTCGAAGTTTTCACTTCGCATAATGGCCGGGAGGTGATCGTCTTTCGATTGTTTCCCTAGGCCGATTACTGCTATTCGCAATTTCATAATTAGTCCCCCTATTTTTAAATTGTAAAAGAATGTTTTTAAATAAAGGCCAAGGCCTTCTTTAATTTTATATTTTACTATTTTTATTTATTTATGTATAGGGGCTGGCTAGCAATTAAACCTCTCCTATCATCTCCATAATCTTCCGTTGTAAATCTGCTTCGTCGCCCGGCTTGAACAATTTATCATTCGTTCCAATTATTTCCGGAATGCCGCCGAGATTGGCGGCAATGACGCGCAAGCCGGCGGCGCGAGCGCCATAGATTACGGTTGGGGAATTTTCATAGCATAAGGACGGAACGATCAGGCAATCATTAGCCGCTTTTATTTTTTCTGCTTCTTCATAGCTAAGAGGCCCGATAAAGCTTATCCGCTTATCTCCGGTTGCCGCTTCTTTTGCCGCGGCCATGCTTGCTCCGCCGCCCCTGATCGCAATCGTGAGTTTAATGTCCGGATTAGATATTTTTTTAAAAGCTTTGATTAACAAGAAAATGCCTTTTTGTTTTTCTATTTGTCCGATGAATAGGAATTTTTTAATTTTTTGCTTAGGTTTAATCAACGCTGATTCCGCCGGTCCGGCTTGGTCTGATGCGGTTTGCGTCACTGGCTGGCCGGATCTTGATGCCGTTTGTGTTGCTGGCTGATTGGGATCCGGCGCTGTTTGCATTGTCGGTTGGTCGAGATTTGACGATGTTTGCGCCTCCGGCCAAGCAAAAGGTTGGATTTCTTTTTCCGAGTTTTTAAAAAATCCATATTGATTATGTAAATCCAAAAGCCAGCGGGAGGGCGAGATAATTTTTTCCGGCGGAGCGAATAGAGCGCGGGTCAAAAGCCGGTATATTTTTGCGCTTAGTCCGCTTATCTTTTTTTCTTGGCCCCAAAGCATCAGGCCGGAAGGATGAAGCAGTTGGATATCATGGAGAAAATGTTCATGTTTGATTTTTAAATTTCTAATGGCCGCGGGCACCATAAAACCCAGCCCCATTAAATTATGAGTAACGACTAAATCCGGTTTTTCTTTTTTCAATATTTTTTTAATTTGCGCGTATTTACGGAAAGAGAAAATATTGCCTAAGTGCCAGAATAAACGGGGCAGGGCAGATAACTCGGCTAAATTATAAAATTTAGAGTTTAAATAATAGATTTTTAGGCCATTGTTTTCGTCAGTCGGTTTTTCGCCGTCAGTTGCCGTTTTTCGCGGTTTTGTGGTAATTAAAAAAACTTCATGGCCGGCTTTTTTAAAGTCGGCCGCCATCATTTCAACAACGGTTTCCGCGCCGCCGCGGCTATAAATTCCGTATAAGTTGTGGATCAAGGCAACTTTCATAAGGATAGTAGTTTTTTTAAAATTAGGGTCTGCTTTATAGATAAACAGATTGACTTCGCGGTTTTGCAGCGGAGACGATTTATATGATTTATAATAGAAATTTAAATAAATAATCTTTTTAGATTTTCCGCCATCTTCCGTTCATCATATTTTTCCTCCGCTAAGCTTCGCGCCGCCAGCGCCATAGTTCGTCGTAGCGCTTCATTATCTAAGATAAATTTTATTTTTTCTCTCAGATTATCCGCGTCGCCGGGCGCGGCTAATAGTCCTTCTTTTTGGTCGCTAAAGACGCGGCGAACACCCGGTAGATTCGAAGCGATAACCGGCGCGCCGCAAGCCAGCGCTTCAATCAAAACCAAGCCGAAGGCCTCATTGCTGTTAATTGAGGGCAAGATTAAAAGATCGGTATTTTGGTAGTAGCGTATTTTTTCCGCGTCATCCAGGCGTCCGACAAATTTTACTTTATCCGCTATTTTTAATTCCCGCGCCAATGTTTCATAATCGTAGCGCAATTCACCTTCGCCGGCGATAACAAGTCGCCAGTTTTTTTCGGTCAGGCCGCTTAAGGCCTGGAGCAAAACATCAACGCCTTTAAAATAATGCGCCCGGTCAAGGCCGCCGACGAACAGAATATCTAATTGCCTTTTTTTAATGAAGCGGTCGTTGATATAATGGATTAGTTTTTGCGCTCGGGCGATTGTGCTGTTAGCCGCCTGGCGATTGATCATTTTCGTTTGAAATTTTTCAATATCAAGGCCGAACGGAATTTCTTGGAATTTATCCGGCCGCGCCCGATAATAATCTTTTATCTGGCTGTGAGTTATATAATCAAAACTGGCGCTGACTATCAGATCAGCTTGCTTGAAAAGGGAAAAGCGGATAAGGCGGGCCGGCCAGCTTAAGAAACGGAAGATTAAACTGGAATGGCGGACGTCCATATGGTAATGGATGATCAGTTTTGGTTTTTTGAAAAATAATTTAAAAAACCAGACGACTTCTGCGCCGCCAAAAAAAGGATAATGAAGATAAATATAATCAAATTTGCGCAGTTTCCAAAGAAGCTGGGGCAAAAAAGCGCCATGGCCGTATTTTAGCCATGGCTTTAGATTATGAGGCGTAAAATTAACAATTTCGGCTGACGGCTTTAAAAGACGGTCGATCTGAGCGGCGACCGTCGCGATGCCGCCGGCATAAGGCGGGAAAGTGCAGACGACTTGGGCGATTTTCATAATTAGAAGCTAATGCGCAGTTTAAATATTTTTATTATCAGTATTTGAGGATTTTGGGTTATTTGATAGTTTTTGATTATTTAAAGATTCCGGCGTGGATTTTTTCATTAAATCATTCGTGGCGAGCGGGTTGTCCAGGGCAATTTCTCGGGCGACATCCGTTATATTCCGATCAAGTTTCGCAACCGTTAGGCGCAAGCTAAAGACTACATAAAATAAAATTAGAACCGCCAGATAAACGAGAAAATTTATACCGCCGCCGGAAAAGCCGAGCCAAGCGACCAAGCGATCGATTTCTTTAATTAAGATTACGGCGCCGCCGGCTAAAATCCAAAAAGCGAGCCATAAAGAAAATTCATTTCGGCTGATTTCCTGTTTTTTCTTCTGTTTAAACAAGCGAAAAACAAAAAGAGCAATCAGGATTAAGGCTATTATTTGTTGAAGCATAATGGTCATATTATGGTTGTTATTTTTGATTATTAGCATTGTCGTTCGGGCGGCAATGCTCCTGAGCGCCTGTAATTTTGTAGAGTAAAATTTATTGCTAGCCGGACGCCTTACTTAATTATTTTATGGATTAAGAGGTCGCGGATGATTTTGAAGCCACCGGATAACTTTTGGCCGGGGCGGTGATAAATAACCGTGACCGGCACTTCCGCCATCCTTAAGCCCGCCTGCCGCGCCTTGATCTGGATTTCGCTGGCATGGGCCATTTCCCGGTTAACGATTTTAATCGTCTCGGCGGCGCGCCGGTTCAAGGCCCGAAAACCGTTTTGCGGGTCGCTTAGTTTTAATCCGAGGGCGCGGGTAAATATTTTTGCCAGCGGCATGATTAGATATTTTTTTACCGGCGGGAAATTTGTTTTTTTTCCCAAAAAACGGGAACCGAAAACGATGTCGGCCCGGTCGTTGATAATCGGCTCGGCCATATCTTTTATTTCTTCCGCCAAAAATTGATCATCAGCATCAAAATGAATTATTATTTCCGCGCTATGGCGCAAAGCGTAATCATTGCCGGTTTGCAGGGCGGCGCCTTGGCCGCGATTAATCGGATGGCGCAAGACAATCGCGCCAGCCGTTTCGGCTAAAGCCGCGGTTTCATCGCGCGAGCCGTCATCAACGACAATTACTTCGTCAACTTGCGCCCGAACAGTTTTAACTACTTTAGCGATATTAGCCGCTTCGTTCCAGGCCGGGATGACACAACTTATTTTCATAATTTTTTACTTAAGGTTGTTCATTAAGTTCGTTCGGATAATTTCGTGCCAGTCCAAAGAGATAATTTTATAAATATCATCTAGTTTAATTTTTTGGATTTTTTAGAATCCCGGCTTTTATTTTGTGCTTCCGGTCGCTCTCTAAAGGTCGGAAACCCTCGGTACGGGCGATTTTTTCTAATTCTTTCCAGAAATTTTTCTTGGGCCGGGATTCGCTGGCGAGGATGAATTGCTTGAGTTTTGGCGTCATCTTTAGGATTTCGAATAAGCCAATCTGCCGGCGTTCCTTGGCACTGCTTGATTTCGGTTGTTGCCAATCGGCTAGATGTTGGATAAGAATCATCTTAAGGCAGTCCAATTTTAATTTCAAGGGCGGATCGCTGCGCAATATAGCGGAAAGGATTTCCCAGGGATTTTCCGCCGTCATCGTTGCGATAACTAGGCGTCCGGTGGCGGCGGCGCGCAAAACCCGTGCTAAATCTTTCGTGTCCTTTAGATCATCAATTGCGATAATATCCGAATCATGGCTTAAGATTTTTTCCCAATTAGCTTCGGTCGGGGGAAGATAACTGATGCCGGTAATTTCCTGTTCCGGATTTGCGCTTAAGCAATAAAGATTTTTTTTCGCGTCATTTAAGGCGTCAAGCAGGGAATAAAGCAGAGCGCTCTTTCCATTTCTGGCCGGCGCGCCGATAATGATTAATCCAGAGCGGGCGCGGCCGGCGCTTTGAAGAGTTTTAAGGTCTTTCATCTGTAGGCCGAGCTGGCTTAAACGCCAGGGTTTGACGGGTTGGTCGATAATGTTTATAATTATCTTTTCATTATCGCCGTCTGGCAGAACGGCCAAGCGGAAAGTCAAACGGGAATCTTTAGAGCTTATTTTGCAATAACGCTCGGCAGTTAATTCCCCGGGAGCGATTTCTAAGACCTTGCGCAAGTCCGCGAACAGGTCTTCTTCCAGTTTTTTCGGCAAATGGAAGCTTTTTTGGTCGCCGTTTTTAAAATCATAATTCAAACAGACCCCATCCAAGCGACGGACAACAGTTAAACGCTTAGCCTCTTCCCAGGCGGCGTAATTGAAGATATTGTTGGTTATTTTCAAGCCCATAATGTTTTTATTATAGCATAGTTTTGTATTGTGATAAAATGTGATAAAATTAATTCGGGATTGCTATTACCCCATTTTTCTTATTTTTTATGGCTTATTTTAATTTTTACGCTCGTTTTTATGCGAAACGCCGGGCTATTGCCGAGGCGATCGCGACTTTTTGGCGTTTTCGGCCGGTCCGTCTTTATTTTTTCATATTTTGGCCGCTCCATATCTTGACTTGGCTTGAGGCATTTTTCATTAGGAAAAATTTAAGCGGAAATTTTTTAGTTTTACATTATAATGTAGATTTTGGCGTGGACCTAGTAAGCGGTCCGAATCGTATTTTTGTTTATCCGCTTTACGGCCTGGCGGTTTTTTTAATAAATTTTTCTTTGGGCGTTTTTTTGACCAGGCGGCCGGATTGGCGCCTATTCGCCCATTTTCTTTTAGCCGGGCTCGTTTTATTTTCAGCCCTCTTGGTCTTAGCTTTAATGTTTATTTATTTGATTAATTTCAGCTAATCTATGGAATTCCAGGTTATTAAAATTTTATTCATCTCGACTTTAGCTTTTGTTTTTGCGATTTCTGTCGCCCCGCTTTTAACTAATTTTTTATATAAGTATAAATTAGGAAAAAAAATCCGTTCAAACGGCGCGACGCCGATTTTTACCAAGCTCCATGCACATAAGGCCGGCACGCCGACTATGGGTGGTATTTTGGTTTGGGGGACTTTATTGATTATTATTTTTCTTTTTTATTTTTTGGGCCGGATTTGGCCGGACGGAATTTTAAGCCATTTGAATTTTTTATCGCGGCCGGAAACTTTATTGCCGCTCGGCGCCTTGATCGCTTCGGCGTTCATCGGACTTTTTGATGACTGGCTTGATGTGCGGGGGAAGGGTGTTCTCGGCGGCGGCGGCTTGAAATTACGCCATCGTCTTTTGATTTATACTTTGATTGCTTTAATTGGCGCGCTTTGGTTTTATTATAAATTGGATTGGACGGTTTTTCATATTCCGTTTTTAGGAAATTTTGAAATTGGTATTTGGTATATTCCGGTTTTTATCTTTATTATTGCCGCGGCTTCTTTTTCCGTTAATGAAACCGATGGCCTGGACGGCTTGGCCGGCGGGACATTATTGATTGCTTTTGCTTCTTACGCGGTAATTTCTTTTGCGCTTGGCCGCTATGAACTCGCGACTTTTTGCGGCGTGATTATCGGGGCTTTGCTGGCTTTTTTATGGTTTAATATTCCGCCGGCTCGTTTTTATATGGGGGACACCGGCTCAATGAGTTTGGGCGTAACTTTAGGAATCATCGCCATGTTAACCAATACTTCCTTATTATTGCCGTTTATCGGTTTGATTTTTTTAGTTGAGTCCTTGTCGGTGATAATCCAGGCCTTATCAAAGAAATTTCGGGGCAAGAAAATAATTCTGTCTTCACCGGTTCATCATCATTTTCAAGCCATTGGCTGGCCCGAGGCAAAAGTAGTAATGCGTTTTTGGGTAATCGCCGCGGTCGGCGCCGCCAGCGGCTTGATTATCTTCCTGCTTGATCAGAAATTTTAGGTAGCCAAACGGGCGGGAGTGATAAGCTTTGCTGCCGGAAGAAAATTTTTTGGCGGAATTAAATGGCATTTGGCGACAGACCCTAAATAATTTATGCCCATAAACAATCGGAGAAAAAATCGGCCGGGGAAAATATTTTCTTCCTCGCCTAACGAGCATGAAGCGGATAAAAGTTTATTGGCGGCCTTGGCCGTTCTTTTGCTTTTCGGCTTAGTGATGCTGTTTAGCGCTTCTTCAGTTGTTTCTTACACCCGTTTCGGTAATACTTACCATTATTTTTTGCGTCAATTTTTTAGCCTGATTGTCTCTCTAGGTCTTTTCTGGTTTGCGTCGAAAATGAATTACCATTGGTGGAAAAAATTTGCCGGCGTGTTTTTAGTTTTTTCCATTGGCTTATTGCTGTTGGTTTTTATTCCCGGTCTGCGTTCGGAATACGGTTCGGCGCGGAGTTGGATTAATATTTTCGGTTTTTCTCTTCAACCCTCGGAATTAGTAAAAATATCCTTTTTAATTTATCTGGCCGCCTGGCTGGAGGTTAAGAGGCACGCTTTAAAAAGCTGGTCTGGTGGCGTCTTACCCTTTTTAATCGTTTTAGGTATTATCAGCGCCTTGATGATTGCTCAGCCGGATATCGGGACTTTATCAATTATCGCGGTTTCCGCCGTAGCTGTATTTTTTGTTGCCGGGGGCCGGATTTCCCATATCCTTGGCGGTGTGGTAGTCGCAGTAATGATTCTATCAATCATTATCAGTTCCGGATCTTCAAGTTATGAATCAGATCGTTTCAAATGTTTAAAAGATCCGAGTTATAGCCCGAACGATAAATGCTATCAGATTAACCAATCCTTGATTGCGGTCGGTTCCGGCGGTTTATTCGGTCGCGGTATCGGCCAGAGCCGCCAGAAATTTTTATATTTGCCCGAGGTTTGGGCGGACGCGATTTTTCCGATTATCGCCGAAGAGACCGGTTTTATTTTTAGCACACTCTTGATTCTACTTTATCTTTTCGTTTTTTATCGCGGTTTGCTTATCGCGCGCGCCGCGCCCGATCTTTTCGGTGGCGCTTTGGCGGCCGGGATTGTAGTTTGGCTAGCGGCGCAAACTTTTTTAAATATCGGCGGCATGATTAACTTAATTCCGATGACCGGCGTGCCTTTGCCTTTTGTTTCTTCCGGCGGCTCCGCGACTTTGGCGGCCTTGCTGGCGATGGGAATTTTAGTTAATATCAGTAAGCATACTAAAGGGAAGATGAGTCGGAATTAATAAAATAGAATTATGATTGATAATAATCAGAAAAATAATCAGATAAGAAGAATAATGTTAGCCGGCGGCGGGACCGGCGGTTCGGTTTTGCCGCTTTTAGCCGTGGCCGAGGAATTATTGAAAACCGAGGTCGTGGCCGGAGAAAGGGCACTTAAGACCGGTTCGGCGACTGATGCTTTACCTGGACAAAAGCGATTAGAAATAGTTTTTGTCGGCACGACTAGAGGCCCGGAAAAAGAGATGGTCGCGGATTTTAATAGCCGGATTGGAAACATGAAATTTATTCCGCTCTCCGGCGGGAAATGGCGCCGTTATTTTTCTTGGCAGAATTTTTTTGATGTTTTTAAGATCATCATTGCTTTTTTTAAATCGTTTAGGATTTTGCGCCGAGAGCGGCCGGAAATCATAATTAGCGCCGGCAGTTTTATCGCCGTGCCGCTTGTTTGGGCGGCGGCGCTTAAAAAGATTCCGATCTTAGTCCATCAACAGGATATCCGTCCCGGTTTGGCCAATAAATTGATGGCGCCGTTCGCCCGGGTAATCACGGTCGCGTTTGAAAAATCTTTAGCCGATTATGGACCGCGTGCGGTTTTAACCGGCAATCCGGTGGCGAGCGCGGTTGAACAGCAAGGGAGGGAACAAGGCGGCCAAATCCGTGATTGGTACGGGCTTAGTCCGGATCAACCTTTGATTTTAGTAATCGGCGGCTCAACGGGCGCGAGTGCGCTTAATAAGTTAGTCGCGGCGGCCGCTCCTGAATTATCGCGTTTTTGCCAGATTGTCCATATCACCGGAAAAGGGAAGACGATAGAAAATGATGCGGGCGGGGAGGGACAGGTTGAAAATGTTGGCACGGAGAATAATGCCTACCATGTTTTTGAATTTTTAAATTATGATAATTTATTGGTTTTGCTGGCGAGCGCGGATTTAGTCGTTTCTCGTTGCGGTTTAGGCGCTTTAACCGAATTATCCGCTTTAGAAAAGCCGGCGATTTTAATTCCGATGCCGCGAACTCATCAGGAAGATAACGCCGCGGTTTTCGCGGCGGCGGACGCGGCCGTAGTTTTAAATCAAGACGAACTTACGCCGGAGAAATTAACGACGGCCATAAAAAAAATCCTGGAAGATCCGGGATTAAGAAGTGCGTTAAGCCGGAATATCGGTAAAGTTATCAAGCGCGGCGCGGCCGCGAGTATTGCCGGAATAGTTTGGGAGATTGTGGGGGATAAAATTTAATAAAATAAAAAAGCCCTCAAGATTTAGAGGGCCGGGGCATAACGATTATTTTATTATTTTTTTAAATTATCTATTCGGTCAAGGACGGAATAGAAACTTAAGCAAAGGATAAAAGCTATAATCATTCCTATTAAACAGATTAGATGATTTGTGTGTTCCAGTGTATTCGGTACTATTTTCCCCCCAATAAGGCTAGTTATTAGTATTAGAATAAAACATAAACCAGCAAAGATTAAAAAAACTGTTTTCATGATTTTATTTATTAGGTTAAACAATTGTAAAAGAATTAAATTATTATAGCATATTTTAAATAAAATGTCAATAGATAAAAAACCTAAGAATAACCCGGTAAAAACCATATACCTAATCGGCCTTAAAGGCGTGGGCATGACTATGTTGGCGCAGTTTTTAGCGGCGCAGGGCCATAAGGTGAGCGGTTCGGACATTAAGGAGAGTTTTATGACCGATAAGGTTTTGCGCCGGGCAAAGATTAAGGTTTTTTCTCCCTTTGCCGCCAAAAATATTCCGGCTCAAGCCAATACGATAATTTATTCAACCGCTTATAACCCGAAAACTAATCCGGAACTAGCCTTTATAAAAAATAATCCGGCGCGATTTAAAAATGTCCGTCTCTTGTCTTATCCGGAGGCGCTCGGTGAAATTTTTAATCAATATTATGGTGTCGCCGTTATTGGCAGTCATGGCAAAACCACGATTACCGCTTGGCTCGGTTATATTTTAGAAAAGGCCGGCCTAAACCCGAACGTCTTAGTCGGCTCTTACGTGCCACAATTTAAGGGCAGTAGTTTAATCGGAAAGTCGAAATATTTTGTCGCCGAAGTTGATGAATATCAGAATAAATTAAAATATTTTAATCCCCGCGGTGTCGTGCTTAATAATATTGATTACGATCATCCGGACTTTTTTAAAGACAAAAAAGCTTATGATCAGGTCTTTGTGGATTTTATTAAAAAAATTTCTCGGGATGGCTGGCTGGTGGTTAATAAAGATGACCCCAGAGCCGCGGCGGTCGCGAAATTCTGTCGTGGCCGGGTGATTTTTTATTCCGCTAAAGACTTTAAAAAATCCGGTGTGCGTTCCGGTTTGCCGGGCCAACATAATCTCTATAACGCCCAAGCGGTGTTTACCGCGGCGCGCCAGTTGCGCGTGCCGGTCGTAAAAATTAAAAAATATCTGCCGGAGTTTAAGGGAACGGATCGCCGTTTGCAGATCATGGGCCGTTATCATGGCGCGACGATTATTGACGATTACGCGCATCATCCGACGGAAATCAAGGCCAGCTTAAACGCGATGCGTGAAAAATATCCGCGGCAAAAAATAATTACGGTTTTTCATCCCCATACTTTCTCCCGCACCAAAGCGCTATTTAAAGATTTTGCGCGCAGTTTCGCCGGCACTGACGAATTAATAATTTTAGACATTTATGGCTCGGCGCGCGAAAAACAGGGCGGGGTGTCTAGCCGGCAGTTGGCGGACGCGATTGTAAAATTCAATCGCACTAATAAGATGTCGCAAGAAGTTAAAACTATTGCGACCATTCCGGCTGCGGCCGCGTACCTGCGCCGCCGTTTGAAAGCCGGAGAAGTTTTATTACTCATGGGCGCCGGCGATGTATTCCGGGTTGGGGAGAGATTATTGAAGGTTTAGATTTGTGTTTTTATTATGGAAAAAATAAAAGAAGAAAAAGACGAAAAAAAGTCCGTCAAGCCGACTTTGCCTTGGCGGAAATTTTGGACGGAATTATGGAAATTATTAAAACCTTTCCGCCGGCTTTTTTTAACGATTACCGCGATTACGATTATTGCCGGCCTTTTGAATTTGGCTAAGCCGTATATTTTAAAGATGGTTATTGACGGCTTAGGTGATTTAAGCGCCGAGTCCTGGCATTTTTTCTTAAAACTCATCGCTTTATATTTAGCAACCGATGAATTTCTATCTTTTATCAGGTATTTAAGCGACCGTCGGATTTTGAAGCTATTGGTTGATTTAGAGTATTTCTTGAATGTCCGGGCGCAGGAAAAATTGGTTAATTTGAGTTTAGGCTATCATGAACGGGAGAATACCGGCAGCAAGATAATTAAAATTGAAAAAGGGGCTGATAAGATTTCCGAATTTTTAGGTAATTTTTTTTGGGAGGCCTTGCCGACTTTTTTGCAGATGATAATCGCCTGTGGTGCCTTACTTGTCATGGATTGGCGCATCGGTTTGTCTTTTTTCTTTTTTGCCGGCCTGTTCGTCGTTATTACTTATTGGTCAAACCGGCGGATGTATCCGGTGCGGAAAAAGATTTTTAAGGATTATGAGGTCGCTTCCGGCAAGATGGGCCAAGCGATTATCAACATTAACGCCGTCCAATCTTTTAGCCAGGAAGATCGGGAGTTAAGCGAGTTTGAAAAAATTCGTGCCCGTTTAAGCGCGAACGAGAACCGGCAATGGGGTTGGATGATGAAAGTCGGGCTTGGGCGCAACGTGCTGGTTGATTTCGGCCGGGCCGCGGTTTTATTCATCGGCGCTTATTTAGTTTTGCATAATTCAATCAGCGTCGGCTCCTTAATTTTTATTTTAACTTTAAGCGAACAGGCCTATGGCTCCTTGTATCGCCTCTCGCGTTTTTATGACCGGATGGAAGAGGGCCGGGAAGGGGTCAATCGCTTAATTGTCCTATTTAACGCGGCTTCGGAAATAGTAAATAAAGAAAATGGAATAAAACCGAAAAACCTAATCGGCGAAATTGAATTCCAAAACGCTTCCTTCCATTACGCCAATAACGAGCGGGTCGCGGTTAAGAATTTAAATTTTAAAATAAATTCCGGTTGTGTAACTGCATTGGTCGGACCGTCGGGCGGAGGCAAAACTACGGTTGCCCGTCTTATTTACCGCCATTACGATCCACAGAGCGGTCGGGTTTTGCTTGACGGAAAAGATCTGCGCGATTACGACTTGCATGCCTTTCGGAAATTTTTAGCTATCGTGCCGCAGGAAGTAGAAATTTTTGATATCAGCGTGGCGGAAAATATTGCTTATGCTTATCCCGACGCCAGTCGAGAGGAGATAAAAGCGGCGGCGCGCATCGCTAACGCCGAAGAATTTATTAATAAGTTAAGCGATGGTTATGAGACCTTGGTCGGTGAGCGGGGGATAAAATTATCCGGCGGTCAGCGTCAACGAATCGGTATCGCCCGGGCGATTCTGGCTAATCCCCGGATTTTAATTTTTGATGAGGCGACTTCTAATTTAGACAGCCAGAGCGAACGCTTGATTCAAGATGCGATGAATAAGATTAGCCGGAATCGGACCATGATTATTATTGCCCATCGTTTAAGCACGATTAAGCGCGCTGATAAGATTATTGTTTTAGAAAAGGGTCGGGTCCTTGAAGAAGGCAGTCATCTTGAACTCGCCCAGGTTTCCGGCGGACTTTATGCCGAGCTTTTGAAGTTGCAGAAGATGGGGGAGGTGGATTGATTGTTTCCAATTTTATTTGATTCTTATTATAATAAAATTACTACTGCTTGTAGAATATAATAATTAATCCATAGAACATAAATTAATTCATCTATAAAATATAATCAAGTCATGTTAAACATCGAAAAAAACAAGCCCTTGGCTCCTTATACGACTCTTAAAATCGGCGCGGCCGCCGAGTTTTTTGCCGCTATAAAAAGCAAAGAAGATTTATTAGAAGCGATTGCTTGGGCGAGAAAAAATAAAAAGCCGATTTGGATTTTAGGCGGCGGTTCCAATGTTTTAATTTCCAAAAAAATCAAAGGTTTGGTTTTAAAGAATGAGATTAGGGGGATGGATATTATTAAAAAGAATAAAGATTACGCTTTTGTCGAAGCAAAGTCTGGCGAGTCCTGGACTAAGTTTGTTAATTTTACCGTTGAACAGGGGCTGTCAGGCTTGGAAAATTTATTTTTAATCTATGGCACGGTCGGGGCCGCTCCAGTCCAGAATATTGGCGCTTACGGCGTAGAACTTAAGGACGTCTTTTATCATCTGCGCGCCATTGACTTAAGAACCGGCCACGAGAAGATTTTCGCGCTTAAAGATTGCCGCTTCGGTTATCGAGATAGTGTTTTTAAAAACCGCTTAAAAGGAAAATATTTTATTTATTCCATAACCGTAAAATTAAAGCGCCAGCCGAATTTTAAATTAGATTATGGTTCAATTCGTGAGGTGTTGGCTATTAAAGGTATAAAAAAACCGACCGCGCGCCAGCTGATTAGCGTTATCCAGGAGATTCGCAATAGCAAGTTGCCTAATCCGGGCTTATTTCCTAACGCCGGTTCGTTTTTTAAGAATATTGAGATTAGTACAGTGAAATTTAAAAACATTAAAGCCAAGTATCCGGATGTGCCGAGTTGGCCAACCGGACCGGGTAAAGTCAAGGTTCCGGCCGCCTGGCTGATCGAGCAAGCCGGGTTTAAAGGGAAAAAAATTGGTCCAGTCGGCATGCACGAGAAACAGGCGCTTATTTTAGTTAATTATCAAGGGGCTAAGGCGCAACAGGTTTTAGCTTTAATGAAAAAAGTAAAGGGCACCGTCAAAAGAAAATTCGGCCTTGATTTAGAGGAAGAAGTTAATGTAATATGAAGATAAATTAATATGACTAGTTTTGAACTCCGCCAGAAATATTTAGATTTTTTTAAAGCGAAAGATCACGCCGTGATTTCGAGCGCTTCTTTGATTCCGGAAAATGATCCGACCGTTTTGTTTACGACCGCGGGCATGCATCCGCTCGTGCCTTATTTATTAGGCGAGAAGCATCCGGCCAGAACGCGTTTAGTGAATGCGCAAAAATGTATCCGGACCGGCGATATCGAGGAGGTCGGCGACGCAACGCATCATACTTTTTTTGAGATGATGGGCAATTGGTCGCTTGGTGATTATTTTAAAAAAGAATCCATTGCTTATAGCTGGGAGTTTTTAACCGGCAATAATGATAAGTGTCTTGGTTTGGATAAGAATCGCTTGGCCGTTTCTGTTTTTCAGGGCGACGCTGATGCGCCTTTTGACGAGGGGGCCTATAATATCTGGTCGGAAATTTTTAAACAGAATAATCTTCCGCTTGAACGCATCGCAAAATTGCCGAAGAAAAATAATTGGTGGGGACCGGCCGGACAGACCGGACCCTGCGGGCCGGATACGGAAATTTTTTATTGGGTCGGCGATCCGGATAAAATACCGGCTGGTTTTAACGATGACAATAATCTTTGGGTGGAAATCTGGAATAATGTTTTCATGGAATATAATAAGAATGCTGAAGTAAAGTTTGAGCCCTTGAAACAGAAAAATGTTGATACTGGTTTGGGCTTGGAGCGGGTTTCAGCGGTAATTAATGGCTTAGATGATAATTATAAGACGGATTTGTTTATAGATATCATAAAAAAATTAGAGGAGTTAAGCGGTCGAAAGTATGGCGCGGATTCGGAAACGACGCGAGCGATGCGCATTATTGCCGACCATCTTAAAGCCGCGACTTTTATCATCGGCGATAATAAGGGCGTCACGCCATCCAACACCGACCAAGGTTATGTCGTGCGGCGCTTGATTAGACGGGCGATTCGCTATGGACGGCAGCTTGGTATCACTGAAAATGCCTGGATAGCTAAAATTGCGGCGGTTGTTATTGAAAATTATGAAGAAGTTTATCAAGAACTTAAAAATAATCAAGAATTTATTTTAGATGAATTTAACAAAGAAGAAGAAAAATTTAATCGAACCTTGAATCGTGGTTTAAAAATTTTAAATACGCAAATATTGTCTGGAGATAAAGAGCTGATAAATAATGTTCCGGATGTAACCCAAGGTTTTACGCCAGGGGAGCTCACTGGGTTGTGGTTATTTAATCTTTATCAAAGCGAAGGGTTTCCTTTAGAGCTCTCTTTAGAGGAAATACAAAAAATCAGAGGCGCGCTGTCTTCGGATGAATTAGATAGATTAACTAAGGAGTTTGCCGCTGAACTTAAAAAACACCAAGAGCTTTCCCGCACGGCTTCGGCCGGGAAATTTAAGGGTGGCTTGGCTGACGCTAGCGAGGAGACCGTAAGGCTCCACACAGCCGCTCATCTGCTTTTAGCCGCGTTGCGCAAAGTTTTAGGCGATCATGTTGTTCAAAAGGGAAGTAATATCACGCCGGAACGCTTGCGGTTTGATTTTTCTCATTCGCAAAAAATGACGCCGGAGGAGATTGCCCGCGTCGAAGATTTGGTTAATGGCGCGATTGATCAAGATTTCAAGGTCGTTTGTGAAGAATTACCGCTTGAAGAAGCGAAGAAACGGGGAGCAATGGGCGTTTTTGATTCAAAATATGGAGAAAAAGTTAAGGTTTATACGGTTTGTCATCTTGATAATTCCGGTCAAAGCGATTTAAAAGATGCTTTTTCGCAAGAAATTTGCGGTGGGCCGCATGTTGATTCAATTGGGACATTAGGCCATTTCAAGATTAAGAAGGAAGAAGCGTCTAGTGCTGGCGTGCGGCGGATTAAGGCGGTTTTAGAAAAATCTCCGACCTCTTGACAAGCGGCAATCTTATCTCTATAATAAATTCTATTAAGATTATTATAAAAATAAACTTAAATATTCTTAGATAAATTTTGATAAGGTCTTTATAATCTTTATCAAATTTTTTTGTGTTAATGTCAAACGAGGCAGAAAAAACAAACGATAGCTCAGCGACTTTGAATGCCAAGGATTTTATTGAAATCCAAGGGGAGGTCTTAGAGCTTATGCCCGCGGCTAGCTTTAAAGTGGCTTTAGAAAACGGTCATGAAATATTAGCCCATTTATCCGGTAAAATGCGGATGAATAAAATTCGGCTTTTGCCGGGCGATAAAGTTAAATTACAAATTAGCCCTTATGATTTAACTAAGGGGCGGATAGTTTACCGCATGTAATAATAATATGAAAGTACGAACCAGCGTTAAGAAAATTTGTAAAGATTGTAAAGTGATCCGCCGGGAAGGCCGGGTTCATGTTTTATGTAAAAACCCTAAGCATAAGCAAAGACAGGGGTAATTTAGTTATAACTTATTTTATGGCTTTAAGAATTGCGGGAGTAACTCTTCCGAATGAAAAAAGAATAGAAATCGCTTTAACCTATATTTACGGTGTCGGCCGGATGCGGGCGAATAAGATTTTGGCGGAAGCGAAAATCAATCCGGATACGCGGGTTAATGATTTGCCGGAAGCGACGGCTAATTCTTTGCGTGAAATCGTGGAAAAAAAATATACGGTTGAGGGCGATTTGCGCCGCGAAGTCCAGAGTAATATTAAACGTTTGAAGGAAATTGGTTGTTATCGCGGTTTGCGCCATGCGCGTCATTTACCGGTGCGCGGCCAGCGGACTAAAACCAATAGCCGGACTGTCCGAGGTAATAAGCGGGTAACGATGGGCAGTGGCAAGAGCAAGGCCGGCCTGCAGAAGACCTAAAATTCTTTTAAGATTCTAGCCAAGACCTAATTTTATAATAAATATGTCCGAAGAAGTTAAAAAGGAAGAAAAAAAATCGGTTGCGCCAGAGGAAATAAAACCGAAAGAAATAAAAGAAGAAAAAGAGGAAAAAGATTCCGGTGATTTTTCTTTTGATTCCGGCGCGGAAGAACTACCGGAAGAAATAAAACAAAAATTAGAAAAAAATAAGCAGGCCAGAGCGAAAAAAAAGCTGATTAAGAAAAAGAAAAAGAAAGTCGCTAGAGTCGTGAGATCCGGTCGCGCCTATATCCAGGCGACTTATAATAATACGATTATTACTTTAACTGACGGAAATGGCGATGTTATTTCTTGGGCGAGTGCCGGTTTAGCCGGATTCAAGGGGGCGAAAAAGGCTACACCTTACGCTGCACAGATTATTGCTAAGATCGCGGTCCAGAAAGCTCGGGAGGAATATGGCTTAGAAGAAGTTAATGTCTTTGTTTCCGGAGTCGGAACCGGCCGGGAAGCGGCGATTCGAGCTTTGAACGCTAATAATATTAATGTTTTATCGATTAAGGATACGACTTCAGTGCCGCACAACGGCTGCCGGCCGAAGAAGCCGAGAAGAGTTTAATTTTAAATACTATGGGAAGAAATATTGATAATAAATGTAGAGAATGTCGGCGGGCCGGTGAGAAATTATTTCTCAAAGGCGAGCGTTGTTATACGCCAAAATGTGCAATGGTTAAACGTAATACTCCTCCGGGTTTTCATGGCCAGAAGGGTCGCCGCCGTTTAAGTGATTATGGTACGCAATTAGCGGAGAAACAGAAATTAAAAAGATTTTATGGCTTGTCGGAGAAGCAATTCCGCTTAACTTTTAATAAGGCGAACAAGAAGACCGGCGATGCCGGACAGAATTTTTTGCGGCTTTTGGAAATGCGCTTGGATAACGCGATTTATCGCCTCGGTTTCGCAACCTCCCGTGCTCAAGCTCGCCAGTTAGTTAACCATGGACATTTTACCATTAATAGCCGCAAGACCGATATCCCATCTTTTTCCGTTAAAGCTGGCCAGGTGATAAAGATCCGGAAAAACAGCGCGTCTAGTAATTATTTTAGAAATTTAGGCGAGCGTCTTAAAAAAGCAGATCGTCCGAGCTGGTTGGATTTTGATGCTGCGGCCTTAAGTGCGAAAATTCTCCATGAACCTAAAGAGGCCGATTTGCCACAGAATTTTAATATCCAGGTTATCATTGAATATTATTCAAAATAAAGGGTTTAACCCTAAAAATAATATGCAAAATATTGCTAATCCTAAAAAAATCGATTTTAAAGCAGGTAGCAATCCCTTGGAAGGAATCATTACCGTTGAGCCTTTGTTTCCGGGCTATGGTATGACCTTGGGTAATTCTTTGCGCCGGGTTTTATTGTCCTCTTTGCCGGGGGCGGCTGTTGTCGGCGTGAAGATAAAAGGTGCTAACCATGAATTCATGGCTTTGCCCCATGTTAAGGAAGATGTTCTGGAAATAATTTTAAATTTAAAGCAATTGCGTTTTAAAACTTTTACAGAAGAAGAAGTGCGTTTAGAGCTCAAGGTTAAAGGTAAGAAAATTGTTACGGCCGGTGATATCGCCAAGAATTCCAATGTGGAAATAAAGAATCCGGATTTGGTTATCGCACATATTACCGATGACGCCGGATCTTTGGAAATAGAGATTATTGCGCGGGAAGGCCGGGGCTATAAGATGACGGATGGGAGCAAGAAAGAAAATCGGGAAATTGGCTATATTGAAATTGATTCCATTTTTTCTCCGGTAACTTTAGTGAGTGTTAATGTGGAAAATACCCGGGTCGGTAAGATGACTAACTGGGATAAATTAATTCTTGATATTAAGACCGACGGCACGATTACCGCCGAAGAAGCTTTTACGGAAGCAGTAAAGATTTTAGTCAATCAGTTCAGCTCGCTTCTGACTTTAGAATCAGGCGAGGCAGAAGAAGCGGCTCGTGTTGAAGAATCAATGGATGAAAGCGGTGAAGAGGCTGAGGAAGCCGAGGAAGATAAAAAAGAAAAGAAAGAAGAAAAAAAAGAAAAGAAAGCTAAAAAAGAAAAAACCACCAAAGCTAAAAAATAAAATATGCGTCACAGAAACAAGAATAAAATTTTAGGTCGGAAAAAGGAGCCGCGCGAATTGATGTTGCGTAATCTGGCTTCCAGTATTTTATTATATGAAAAAGTAAAAACCACGAAAGCGAAAGCCGCCGCGGTTCGGCCTTTGGTAGAAAGGATGATTACGGCAGCCAAACTCGGGACTTTAAGTTCCCGCCGCGGCTTAGCCAAAGTTTTATTACAAAAAAATTCTGTTAAGAAAGCGATGGAAGTTTTAGGCGACCGCTATAAGAATCGGGCGGGCGGCTATACTCGAATTATAAAACTCGGAACACGCGCCGGCGACGGAGCGGATATGGTTCAGATTGAATTAGTTTAATTATTTAAGGGCTGGATATAATTTTCCGCTCTCGTAAGATATGAAAAAAATTGACAGAAAAATCCATAAAATCGACGCCACCGGAGAAGCGGTCGGCCGTTTAGCGACTAAGATCGCGGGAATTTTGCGCGGCAAAGATCAGCCGGAATTCGAGCCTCATTCAGACATGGGCGGAGTCGTTGAAGTTTTTAACATTTCAAAATTAAAATTTACCGGTCGAAAATTAGAACAGAAACAATATCATCATCATTCCGGTTATCTCGGCGGTTTAAAGAGTAAAAAAATGGGCGAGATTTATGCCTCTGATCCGGGAAATGTTTTGTGGCGCGCGGTTCGTGATATGTTGCCGCCAATAAAAACTCGTTCGGCAATGCTCAAAAGATTAATCATTAAATAATATGGCAGAAAAAAAAGTAAAAGCTGTTAAGGATAAAGCCGTTAAAGATAAAGAAAAAAAAGCGGTTAAAGCCCCGAAAGCGGCCAAAGAAACTAAAGAAATTAAGACGCCTAAAAAGGATAAGGCCGAGGAGGCGGTTAAAGAAGAAATCAAAAATCAGATAGAAGAAGAGGTTAATGTTCCGTCTAACGGAGAAATTACTGAATTTTCCGGAAAATATATTAAGGCTATCGGCCGCCGAAAACGAGCGATTGCGAAAGTTCGTTTATATGAAGACGGAAAGGGAATCGTGATGATTAATGGTTTGCGGGCGAGCCAGTATTTTCCGGGTGAAGGCGCTAATATAATCACCCAGCCCTTGAAAGTCACCGGTCATAATCGTGATTTTAATTTTTCCGTTCTAACTAATGGCGGCGGAAAAATTGGTCAGATTGACGCGGTTCGTTTAGGCATCAGCCGGGCGATTTTAGCTTTTGATCCGGCAACGAAAGAAGCTTTGAAAGTCAATGGATTCTTAGCGCGTGATGAACGTAAGGTTGAACGGAAGAAGCCGGGTTTGCGCAAAGCGCGCAAGGCGCCGCAATGGAGCAAACGGTAAAATATTTATGTTTAAAGAAAACGCTCGTTTATTCGAGCGTTTTTTGTTATAATTAAACCATGGAAAATCTCTTAAAAAAACTTGAAGATTTGCGTCAGCGCTTTTTAAAGACCAAGGCGCTTTTGGATATTGAAGGAAAGGCCGGAGAAGAAAGGGAATTGCGCCGGCAAGCATCTGCGCCGGATTTCTGGTCGGATCGGGAGGCGGCGGTTCGAGTTAACCAGCGGACTGAAGAATTAGCTACGGAAATAAAGGAATGGGTAATAATGGAAAAAGAAATTCGGGAGACCGAAGAAATAGTCGCTTTAGTTCAGGCCGAAGATAAAGACGGCTTAGCCGAAGATGAAGTCGGTCTGGCCGAGGATTTGGAAAAAAAATATACGGAGCTAGAAAAGAAATTTTCCCGCTTGGAATTTCTGTCGCTTTTTTCCGAGAAATACGACCATGATAACGCTTTTTTGGCGATTCATGCCGGTACCGGCGGCGTTGACGCCCAGGATTGGGCGCAGATGCTGGAACGGATGTATTTTCGTTTTGGCGAGCGGCAGGGTTGGAAGATGGACATTCTTGATAAGAATTACGGCAATGAAGCCGGAATTAAAAGTGCGGTTTTACGTGTTTCCGGACCCTGGGTTTATGGCTATTTAAAAAGTGAAAACGGCGTTCATCGCTTACTGCGGAATTCGCCTTTTAATGCCGACGGCTTGAGGCAAACTTCGTTCGCTTTAGTTGAAGTTATTCCGGAAATAAAGGATGACGGAACAATCGTGATCAAGGACGATGATTTGCGGATTGATGTTTTTCGTTCTTCCGGTCCGGGCGGCCAAAGCGTTAACACGACCGATTCGGCTGTGCGCATTGTTCATATTCCGAGCGGCATCACAGTCGCTTGCCAGACCGAACGTTCTCAACATCAGAATAAGGAAAACGCCATGAAACTTTTAAAAACAAAATTATATCAGCGGGCGCTGGAAGAAAAAGAAGAGGAAGAGAGGAAGCTTAAAGGTGAGACGCAGAAAGCGGAATGGGGTAAGCAGATCCGGTCATATTTTCTCTATGGCAACCGCTTAGTCAAGGATCATCGGAGCGATTACGAGACTTCTAATGTTGACGCGGTTTTGGACGGCGATTTAGAGCCCTTTATGGAGGCTTATTTGAGATGGCGGAAAAAGAACTAAATTTCTTTATCTTTTCTTCATCACGAATATTCTAAAATACCCTTATAAATTTAAGGGTATTTTTTTATGGCTCATAAAAATCGTCGTCGATATTCGTCTGCAAAAATATTTTTATTTTTTAATTTAACGATTATTGGATTAGTTTTTTTGCTTGGTTTTCGACCGAACGCTTTCCGTCCGGAATTTTCTGTTGCGGATTTGGCTAATTTTAATGAACAGACAGTTAAATTCCGCGCTTGGGTTTGCGCTGAAGCCGATCTTAATTATAAGGCCAGGCGTTTAACGGTTTGTGCCCTGGAGATATTGAATAAGATCGGAGAGCAAACAATAAGCAGCCCGATTTCCGGCCGGGTTTTAATTTCCGCGAAACTATATACGGCCTATGATTACGGAGATTTTTTAGAAGTGAGCGGTCGGCTCCAGGCGCCGCCGGAAATAGAGGATTTTGATTACGACCGTTATTTGGCGCGCTATGATATTTATTCCGTGATGTATTATGCGAAGTTGTCGCCGCTTGCCGGAAATTTAAGTGGCCGCCAGAAAGCTTATCGGCGTTTATTAAAGTTTAAACAGGGTTTAGCTGAACGCCTTAATGCTAATTTACCTGAACCTGAGGCCGGCTTGGCGCGGGCGATGTTGCTCGGTTATCGGCGACAGATACTTCCGGAGGATTTAGATCTTTTTTCCCGGGTCGGTTTAAGCCATATGATTGCGATTTCCGGCCTTCATATTACGATTTTAAGCGCGATGGTAATAAATTTATGGTTGGCACTCGGTTTGGCCCGCCGCCGGGCATTGTTTTTGGTTTTAGTTTTTTTGTTTTCCTATCCGCTCTTAACCGGTTTATCAGCTTCGGCGATTCGGGCGGCGATCATGGGCGGGCTGGCCTTTTTAGCCGCTTATTACGGCCGGGCCGCTTCTTCGGTTAACGCCCTGGTTTTCGCCGCCGCCGTAATGCTTGTTTTTAATCCCCGTCTCTTGCGCGCCGATATTGGTTTTCAATTATCATTTCTGGCGATTCTGGGAATAATTTATATTTATCCGCTCGGCGAAACTTGGAGCCGGCGTTTTTTAGAGAGACAAAAACTAAAATCCGGCTGGCGAAAATTTTTTCAGGCGCTTTTAGATATCTTTAGTTTAACCATGACTTCCCAGATTATTACCCTGCCGATCTTATTGATAAATTTCCGGCAGTTTTCTTTAATCGCGCCTTTGGCTAACCTTTTAGTCATCTGGGCCTTGCCGCCGCTTTTAGCCGTCTTAGTTGGCGGGCTGGCTTTAACAGCCTTTATTCCGGCTGCCGGGATTCTTTGGTTTTTTCCGGCTTATTGCCTGCTTAAATTTATTTTTATGTCCGCTGAATTATTGGCCGCGCCGCCTTGGGCCGCAATCGCGGTTGAAAATTTTAATTGGTTCTGGGGTGTAGTTTATTATTTTATTTTGATTATCGTTGTTAGGAAATTAAAGCGACGGATGCGGAGGGGTAGCGGTATATTAATTAGTATGGCGGAGAAGAATAAAATAAAATTAAAAAATTAAAGCGAAAAAATAAAAATAAAGCGATATTGGATTTAAGAAATTAAAACAGAAAATAATTTAATCAAATTTGACAAAAAATGAGTTTGTTATAATATAGGGTTAAGATTCAAATATGTTTTACTTTAAAAATTTGGAGGGAATTATGTCAAAAAAAAACTCAAGTAAACAGAAACAAGAAATAAAATTTGTTATTGGCTTCCCGAGGCGGCCGGAATTGGATGAGGTTTTAGAAAAGTTAAGAAAAAGTGGATCAGGCACAGAGGCTTATCGGGTCTTAGGTCAAGATGCTTTTAATTTTATTTTAGCTGAAATTTTACCAAAGCTGAATAAATTAAAAGATACCATAGAACTTTATTATCTCCGTTTGCGCTGTAACGGTCATCCGGATATAATTACGGCCTGCGAACAAAAGTTAGTAGTAATAATAAGAAAAAATTCTACTTTATTGTCTGGGCAGTCGGCTTATTTGAAAAAGTTCCCGTGGTATAATTATATTTCCGCGGGCTTTACGATTTTTTCTGAAGAAATAATGCGGGAGTTAAAGCGAAATTTAAATTTTGAAAAAGTTTCCGCAAATCAATTATTGGCCGTCTAAGAAAAGCTGTCTGAAGTAAAATGTTTTGGTAAGTAGTTTACTAAAACTCAGTCGACCCCATTCAGACAAAAAACAAAAAACCGCCTTGATTACTCAGGCGGTTTTTAATATCTTGAAAGATTTTTTTCACTATTTTTTCTCAGCTTTCTTTTCAGTTTTCAGCGCCGGTTTTCGTTTTGCCTTAACCCGTTTCGGCTTAACTAAAGTCCGAGCGCAAGAAGTACAGATTCGCGCCTTAATGCCGTCAACGGTTTTCGTCTGGAGATTGATGTTTTGTCTTTTTAGGGTTTTTATTTTCGAATGAGAGCGGGAAGCGCCTTTAGTTGCGCCACGGCCGCAGATATCGCATTTTTTTGCCATATAGTTTTAAATTCTGATTTCCGTTTAAGCTGCCGCGAAGGGGAGCACCGCGGAAAAATAATCAATAATAATGCTTTTAGGTTAGCAAGATTTTAAAAAATAATCAAGATGTGCTAAGATAATCTATATGATTGGAGTTTTTCAAGTAATTGTTTTAGTTTTTTCTGCCATTGCCCATGAATATATGCATGGCTGGATGGCTTATCGTTTAGGCGATCCGACCGCGAAAAATGCCGGTCGGCTCACTCTAAATCCTTTAGCGCACTTGGAATGGTTCGGGTCTTTTTTTATGCCTTTAATCATGATTTTAACCAATATGCCTTTTGTTTTCGGCTGGGCGAAACCGGTGCCATATAATCCTTATAATCTCCGCGACCGGAAATATGGCGACGCTAAAGTTGCTTTAGCCGGCCCCTTGGCTAATCTGGCAATTGCTGTGGTTTTCGGTTTGATTTTGCGTTTTTTGCCGATTTTTTCTCTGACTTTTTCAGGATTATTAAGCATTATCGTCTATATCAACTTGATTTTAATGGTTTTTAACTTAGTGCCGATCCCGCCGCTTGACGGCTCGAAAATATTAGCAACTTTTTTGCCGCCGGAGGCACGAGCCCGTTATCTCGGTAGTGAGCGGACCGGGTTTATTTTAATAATCCTTTTTGTGATGCTGGCCGGAAGTTTAATCATGCCGATTGTTAACGGATTATTTAGGCTGATTGTAGGGGCTTAGAATTTGTAATCTAATTAGTAAACAGCGTTAGTTCTTGACTTATATTTTAGATTTTGTTAAATTAAACTAGTAAAAATAATAAATAAAATTATCCTGAATATTCAGGATTATTTTTGCTTATAATAAAATCCGGTTTAGGAAATTATCCGGAATTCATAATCAATTTATGCCAACTGTAAATCAATTAATTCGCGGCGGCCGTAAAAAAGTCGGTAAGAAACGGAACGCACTCGCGCTTCATACGACGCTTGATACTTTGCATCGCAAGAAAAAAGATACTGCTAAAGGAGCGCCTTTTAAACAAGGGGTCTGCTTAAAGGTAACCACGACGACTCCGAAAAAACCGAACTCGGCTTTACGAAAAATTGCTCGTGTCCGCCTATCGAATGGCATGGAAGTTACCGCTTATATTCCGGGAATGGGACATAATCTGCAGGAACATTCAATTGTTTTATTAAAAGGCGGGAAAACCAAGGATTTACCGGGTGTTCGCTATAAAGTCGTGCGTGGTGTTTTTGACGCTTCCGGCGTTGAGGCGCGCCGTCAGGGTCGCAGCTGCTATGGCGCGAAAAAACCTAAAAAATAATCCGACTGCTTAAATTCAACTTTTAAATTAAATTTATATGAGAGGAAAACCAGCTCCGAAAAGAGACATTGAAGGCGATTCAAAATATAACGATATCAATATCGCTAAATTTATTAATTACGTCATGGAAAGCGGCAAGAAAAGCGTCGCTGAATCAATTGTTTACGACGCCTTTGAAATTTTAAAAGATAAGACGAAACAGGATCCGCGCCATATTTTTAATAAGGCGATTAAGAAGGTTTCGCCGCTTGTTGAAGTGCGCGGCAAACGCGTCGGCGGCGCGAATTTTCAGGTACCGTTTCAGGTTCGCGGTGAAAGACGCTATTTTTTAGCTTGTAATTGGATGATTACCGCGGCGCAAGACCGTAAGGGCAAGTCCATGGCGGAAAAATTGGCTTATGAGATTTTAGACGCTTCTAACGGTGAAGGCGCGGCGGCGAAGAAGAGGGAGGCGGTGCATAAGATGGCGGAGGCCAACAAAGCCTTTGCCCATTTTGCCCGATAAAACTTTTATTTTTGGCGATCTCCTTCGTCAGCATCGGCTTGCCTGCGCTCAACGTATGTTTAATACGTTTCGCTGGTCTCGCCTCGCTTCCTTGGATCTCATCCAAAAATAAAAGTTTCCAATCAATTGTTTCAGTTTCCGCGCCTCGCTTCTTCCTCGAAATCTCTTAAAAATTAATTTATCCATTAAAATATTTTAATCTTTTAATCTTAAATTTTTAATTTTTCAATATTACAATATGCCTCGAGACTACACTTTAGACAACATTAGAAACATTGGTATCATGGCGCACATCGACGCCGGAAAAACCACGTTCACGGAACGCGTTCTTTTTTATACCGGGAAAAAACATAAGATGGGTGAAACCCATGAAGGTTCGGCTGATATGGATTGGATGGAGCAGGAAAAGGAAAGAGGAATCACGATTACTTCAGCGGCCACGACTTGTTTTTGGAAAAATAAGAAAATCAATATTATTGATACTCCCGGGCACGTTGACTTTACGGTTGAAGTTGAGCGCTCGCTGCGTGTTTTAGACGGCGCAATCGCGGTTTTTGATGGCCAGGCTGGCGTGGAACCGCAGTCTGAGACCGTCTGGCGCCAGGCGGATAAATATAAAGTTCCTCGCTTATGTTTCGTAAATAAGATGGATAAAATGGGAGCGGATTTTTATATGAGCCTTGATTCTATCCGCAAGCGCCTTAATCCGAAAGCGGTTGCGCTTCAATTGCCGATTGGCGCGGAAAGCGACTTATCCGGTGTTATTGATCTTCTGGCTAAGAAAGCCTATAAATTTTCCGGCGCTTTTGGGGTTAATATGGAAGAAATTCCGGTGCCGGAGGATATGGTTGCGAAGGTTGAACAATTTCGTAATGAATTAGTGGAAAAGGCTGTGGAATGCGATGAGGCGACTATGGAAAAATATTTAGCCGGGACTGAAGTATCGGTTGAGGAATTGAAAATAGCGATTCGCAAAGGAGTGATAGCTAATGAGATTTATCCGGTTTTATGCGGTACGGCTTTACAGAATATCGGTGTTCAATTGGCTTTAGATGCGGTTGTAGAATATTTACCGTCGCCTTTGGAGGTTCCGGAAATTGAAGCAACCGATGTCCGTGATCCGGAAAAGAAAATTCTGGTGAGTGCCGATGATAGCAAACCCTTCGTCGGTTTAGCTTTTAAGATTGCGACTGATCCTTTTGTCGGTAAGCTTTGTTTTGTCCGGGTTTATCAAGGCGTTTTATCAGCCGGATCATATATTGTCAATTCTTCTAAAGGGACAAAGGAAAGAATCGGGCGTTTAGTCCGGATGCATGCTAATCATCGCGAAGAAATTAAAGAAATTTATGCCGGCGATATTGCCGCGGTTATTGGTTTGAAAAATACGACAACCGGTAATACTTTATGCGACGAGGATAACCAGATGCTTTTAGAATCAATTAATTTTCCGGAACCGGTTATTAAGATCGCGGTTGAGCCGAAAACAAAGGCCGATCAGGAAAAGATGGGTGTGGCCTTACAGCGTTTAGCCGAAGAAGATCCGACTTTCCGGGTTGAGACCGATGAAGAAACTAATCAGGTTTTGATTTCCGGCATGGGCGAGCTTCATTTGGAAATTATTGTAGATCGGATGAAGCGGGAATTCGGCGTGGAAGCGAATGTCGGTAATCCGCAGGTTTCTTATCGGGAAACGATTACCAAGACGGCAGAAGCGGAACATAAATATGCTAAGCAATCCGGCGGCCGCGGCCAATATGGCCACTGTTCCTTGCGGGTTGAACCACTTGAAGCCGGTCAGGGTTTTGAATTTGTTGATGAGGTTAAAGGCGGAATCATTCCTAAAGAATTTATTCCGGCGATTGAAAAAGGTGTTAAGGAGGCCTTGTTATCCGGCGGCGTGGCTGGTTATCCGATGGTTGATATTAAAACGGCGGTTTTTTACGGCTCTTATCATGAAGTTGATTCTTCAGAAGTCGCCTTTAAAATGGCGGCCATCTTCGCTTTCCGCGATGCTTGCGCTAAGGCCGGTTCGGTTTTATTGGAACCGATTATGAAAGTCGAAGTTGTTACGCCAGAAGAATATATGGGTAATATTATTGGTGATTTAAATTCCAAACGCGGCCAGATTGAAGAAATGGTGGACCGGGCTAATGTTAAAGCGGTAAAAGCGAAAGTGCCCTTAGCGGAAATGTTCGGCTATTCGACTTCTTTAAGATCAATGAGCCAAGGCCGTGCGAGCTATGTTATGGAATTTTCTCATTACGCCGAAGTGCCGCGGAATATTTTAGAAGCGATTAAGGAGAAGAAAGGGAAGTAAATTAAAAGTTATAACTTAATGTTGTTATGTTCCCGGAACAGTTAAAAAAAATCCTAAATTTAATTAAAAAAACCGGCGATCGGGTGGTGATTTATGATAGCGCGGAATCGGATGATTCTTATGTAGTAATGGGTTTGGATTCTTATGCTAACCTTAGAAAAATAAACAATGAAGGGAAATCAGCTGAAAATTATAGCGGGAATAATGTTGTAAATTTAGAGGAAAAATCAGCTAAGTTATCCACAAATTCTGTCCAATCTGAAAATTTGACAGGAGAAGATTTAACTGATAAAATAAATCGCGAAATCTCGATGTGGAAAAATCGAGATGATTCTGGCTTTTCGACTAATGAAAATGCGCAGACTGATAAGCCCAAAAAGGGTTGGCAAATACCGGCGCAAGTGAAAGATAAGGCCCAGGAAGTTGAGTAATCAAGAGATTAAAAATTAAAAAATTCAAATATAAATTTTTAATTTTAAATATTAAATATTAAATTTTAAATTAATCAAGTTCGGCTGGTCTCCTGCTATAGGCCGTTAGGTCTATTAGGGAAAAACCCTGTTTCGCTAATTAGCGGAAAACGGGGGCCGTACAACAAAAACATGGCAGAAAAATTTGAACGCAACAAGCCCCATGTGAACGTCGGTACTATCGGCCACGTTGACCATGGGAAAACCACTTTAACCGCCGCGATGCTGGCTGTTTTTAATGCTAAAGGCATGACGGCCTCCAAGAAGAACGTCGGCGAAATTGATGCCGCGCCGGAAGAGAAAGAAAGAGGTATCACGATTGCGACCGCGCACGTTGAATATGAATCTGAAAAGCGCCATTACGCGCATGTTGACTGTCCGGGGCACGCTGATTATGTAAAGAACATGATTACCGGCGCCGCTCAGATGGACGGTTCAATTTTAGTCGTTTCTGCGACTGACGGTCCGATGCCGCAGACCCGCGAACACATCCTTTTAGCCCGTCAAGTCGGTGTCCCGTATATTATTGTCTTCTTGAATAAATGCGATATGGTTGAAGACAAGGAACTTATCGATTTAGTCGAAGAAGAAATCCGCGATTTGCTTAAGAAATATGAGTTCCCGGGCGAAACCACGCCGATTATTCGGGGTAGCGCTTTAAAGGCCTTGGAAAATCCGACTGGTCCGGACGCGGAGCCAATCATGAAATTAATGGAGACCTTGGATACGTATATTCCGGAACCGACTAGAGATGTTGATAAGCCGTATTTAATGCCGATTGAAGATATCTTCTCGATTGAAGGCCGCGGCACGGTTGTAACCGGCCGGATCGAAAGAGGTATTGTTAAGGTCGGCGAAGAAGTGGAAATTGTCGGTTTAATGGATACTAAGAAAACGACGGTTACCGGCGTAGAAATGTTTAATAAATCTTTAGACCAAGGACAGGCGGGCGATAATGCCGGTATCTTATTGCGCGGTACGAAAAAAGACGAAGTTGAACGCGGCCAGGTTCTCTGCAAGCCGGGTTCGATTACTCCGCATACCGAATTTACCGCCGAGGTTTATGTATTATCCAAGGAAGAAGGTGGGCGCCATAAGCCGTTTTTCAATGGCTATAAGCCGCAATTCTATTTCAAGACGACTGATGTTACCGGTGATATTACTTTGCCGGCCGGAACCGAAATGGTTATGCCTGGCGATACGATTAACTTGAATGTTAAGTTGATTGCTCCGATTGCGCTTGAAGACAAACAGAAATTCACGATTCGCGAGGGTGGCCGTACGGTCGGCGCCGGTGCGGTGACTAAGATTATAAAGTAAGCACTTTGCCCCGCTCTTTCTAAAAGGGCGGGGTTGTAGTGTATATTTTAAATAATAATTATGTCCGAAAACAAAAAAGACGAAAAAGAATACAAACAGAGGATCAGAATTAAGATCAAAGCTTTTGATCATAAGATCATTGATCAATCAACAAAAACGATCGTGGAAACTATCGGGCGCAGTGATGCGAATTTTTTCGGTCCGATCCCGTTGCCGACCGAGAAGCGTAAATATACTATAAATCGTTCGACTTTTGTCCATAAAGACGCGCGCGACCAATACGAGATGCGTATCCATAAGCGGATGATTGATATTATTGATCCGACGGCTAAAACTATTGAAGATTTAACGAATTTAAGTTTACCGGCTGGGGTTGACGTGGAAATAAAAATGTAGTAGGATAAAAAAGTGATAATTAAATAGCTTATGCTCGTTCGGATAACTCTGTATTTAGAAAGTGTCCAAGCGAAAATTAGCTAAAATTAGGAGGTAAGTCAGTTAGACAAGCAAAATATAAAAATAAATTGAATTTTTTATTTTTCTTTTGTTTTCAGCTGGTTTATCAAAACCAGTTTTTGTTTTTAAACCTTATGAAATGCATTTTAGGAAAAAAAATGAGCATGACCCAGATCTGGGTTGATGATAAAGTTGTTGGCGTAACTCCGCTTATGGCCGGCCCTTGTGTTATTACTCAGGTTAAGAATAAAGAAAAAGACGGATATGAAGCTTTACAGTTGGCTTATGGCGAACGTAAAGAAAAAAACATTAAGAAGCCCCAACGCGGCCATTTTAAAAAAACCGAAGTTAAGCCGGCTCATGTGCGGGAATTTCGTTTGGAAAAAGCGATTGATTTTAAGATTGGCGATGTCGTGAGCGTGGAGGCTTTCGCCGTCGGAGAAGTAGTGAGCGCGACCGGTGTTTCTAAGGGGCGCGGCTTCCAGGGTGTAGTTAAACGTCATCATTTTCATGGTTTTCGAAAAACGCATGGTAATAAAGATCAAGAAAGAATGCCTGGTTCAATCGGCCCGAAAGGCCCGGCTCATGTTTTCAAGGGTACACGCATGGGCGGACGGATGGGCGGCGATCGGGTGACGGTGACCAATTTAAAAATCGTAGCGATTGACGCCGAAAAGAATATTTTGTTTGTGTCCGGCGCTTTGCCGGGCGCGCTTAATTCTTTAGTGATTATAAAGAATGAGGGTGAATTACAGGTTAATTTAAAGAAGAACGCGACCGTATCGAACGAGGAGGCGAAAATGGAAACTTCTAATGAAGAAATAAAAACCGAGGTTTCGATTGAAGAAAATAAATCCGAAGAAGTAAAAGTCGAAGTTCCGGCTGAAGAAGTTAAAGAGGAGGCTAAAGCTCCGGGAGCTAAAGCGGAAGTTAAGGATGAAGTTAAAGAAACCGCTTCGGCCGAAGAAGTCAAGGACGCTTCGGTTGGGGAGACTAAAGCAGAAGAAGCTAAAACGGAAACAAATTCATAAATTATATGCCATTAAGCGTTAAAGTATACAATCAAAAAGCAGAGGCGGTTAAAGATCTGAATTTACCGGAAAAGATTTTTGGCGTTAAGCCGAATAATGAATTATTGCATCAGGCGGTTATTACTCAGCAAGCCAACGCTCGCCAGGTTTTAGCGCATACTAAAGATCGAAGTGAGGTGAGGGGCGGTGGCAAAAAACCCTGGAAACAGAAAGGCACGGGTCGGGCACGCGTCGGCTCTAGCCGTTCGCCGATTTGGATTGGCGGGGGCGTGACTTTTGGTCCGCGAAAGGAACGAAATTTTAAAAAAGATATTAATCAAAAGATGAAGCAGAAGGCCTTATTTATGGCTTTATCCGATAAAGTAGCGACTTCTTCTTTAGTAGTTTTGGATAAATTGGAGTGTGCCGAATATAAAACTAAAAAATTTAACGAAATAATGACGGTCTTAGAAAAAAAGGTTTTAAATAACAATCGGCGCGATATTTTGGTTGTTAACGATGTTAAAGACGAAAAGACTCGCAATTCCGGAAGAAATTTAGCCGGAGTAAAGTTGATTAACCTGGAAAATATTAATTTATTGGAAATTTTAAATCATAAGAATCTTTTATTAACGGAAAAGGCCGTGGAGATTTTAAGCGGTCGTTATAGCAAGGAAGCCAAGAAATAATCGCTTAAATTTATGTCTTTATTTGGTAAGAAAAAAACTGACGGGGATAATAACGACTCTGTTTCTAAAAAAACTGAGGCGGAGAAAACTGTTAAAAAATCTAACGCGAAGAAGGATGTGTCCGAGGCGGTTAGCATGCGGGATTTATATAGCGAAGATAAGAAAACGGTACGCTCAGACGGAAAGAAATCTTCCGAAAAGACCCCGTCTAATAAAAGTGCCTATCGTATTTTAGCGAAACCCTTGATTACGGAAAAAGCGACCGACCTTAGCGCGGAAAATAAATACGTTTTTATGGTGGCCGCGGGAGCGAATAAAATAGAAATCGCTAAGGCGATTCATTCTGTTTACGGTATCAAGCCGATTAAAGTTAATTTAATCAATATCCCGGGTAAGCGTGTTAGTCGTGGCCGGATTAGCGGACAGCGGAAAGATCGCCGTAAAGCGGTAATTACTTTGGCTAAAGGTGAGAGTATTAAGATTTACGAAGGCGTTTAATCTTTAATTTTCAATTTTTAATTTACTATATGGGAATCAAGAAAGTAAAAGCGAATACCCCGGGACGACGTCAAGCGACTTTTGACGATTTTAAAGATATAACTAAAAGCTCTCCGGAGAAGGCCTTGGTAATGATTAAAAAAAGACATGGCGGTCGCAATGCTCAAGGTAAAATTACTGTCCGTCATCGCGGCGGCGGCGCGAAACGCTATATCCGCTTAGTTGATTTTAAGCGGGATAAGTTTGATATTCCGGCGACGGTCGCGGCAATTGAATATGATCCGAATCGCGGCGCGCGCTTAGCACTCCTAAATTACGCTGACGGCGCGAAAAAATATATTATTGCTCCGGTTGATCTTAAAGTCGGCGAAAAAATTGTTAGTTCTAAAGAATTAGTGGAAATAAAAACCGGCAATGCTTTGCCGCTTAAATTCATTCCGGCCGGGATGCCGGTGAGTTGCGTGGAGCTGGAGCCGGGTCAGGGAGCCAAAATTGCTCGCGGGGCCGGCAATGTCGTTTATGTTATGGGCGTGGAAGGGAAGTATGCGCAGTTGAAAATGCCGTCTGGCGAAATTCGCTTGGTTAAAAAAGAATGTTTATGTACGGTTGGCAAGGTTAGTAATCCGGACCTCCGTCATGTTTCTTTAGGCAAGGCGGGCCGGATGCGCTATTTAGGTTTCCGTCCGACGGTTCGCGGTACGGCTATGAATCCGGTTGACCATCCGCACGGCGGCGGTGAAGGTAAACAATCAATTGGTTTGAAACATCCGAAAACTCCTTGGGGCAAGCCGGCTTTGGGCGTTAAGACCCGGAAGAAACGCCGCTCTAACCGTTTGATCGTTAAAAGACGGGCAAAACGTAAATAATAATCAATAAAAAATCTTTCAATTTTAAATTTTCAATGTTTAATTAGTAATATATGTCCAGAAGTTTAAAAAAGGGCCCTTACATCAATTTGCGCCTGCTTAATAAAATAAAGAATTTGAAACCGGGCGATAAGACCGTGATTAAGGTTTGGGATCGGGCGGCAACGATTACGCCGGAAATGGTCGGTTTTACTATCGGTGTCCATAACGGGAAGACCCACGTGCCGGTTTATGTGGTTGAAAATATGGTTGGGCATCGTTTGGGTGAATTTTCGCCAACGCGTAAATTTATTTCTCATGGCGGTAAGATGGCTAAGTCCCAGGCCGGAGATAAGCCGAGTAAGTAATTACCGGAGCTAAGTAATCAAGTAATTAATCGTCCGATAATTTTAGCGAATTAATTAATTTATAAATATGGAAGTTAAAGCTAGTTTAAAACATTTAAGGATGTCGGCGCAAAAGATCCGCTTGGTGATCGATTTGGTCCGGGGCTTGCCGGTTGCGGCGGCGCTTGATCAGTTGCGTTTTAATAATAAGTTGGCGGCGCGGCCGGTGGCGAAGTTATTGAAATCGGCGATTGCTAATGGAGTTAATACCTATAATTTAGCCAGCGATAATTTATATATTAAGGAAATTAAAGCTGATGAAGGCGTGACCCTGAAACGTTGGATGCCGAGGGCGCATGGACGAGCGACTTCTATTCGTAAGCGCGCTTGCCATATTAATCTTACTTTAGCGGAGATAAAAGATAGCGGTAAAAAGGAAAAGAAAGTCGTAAAGGCCGCGGAACCGGTTAAGCTTGAGAAGTTAGCCAAGGAAGGCGAGAAAACTATGGCGAAAAATGTTGTTAAGGCGGATAAAGATAAAAATAAGAAACAAGCGGTATTAGAAAAAGCTAAGGTTTTTCGCCGCAAGTCCGGATAAATAATAAATTTAATCTGTATGGGAAAAAAAGTTAATCCGAAAATTCTACGCATGGGAATCACCAAAACTTGGCCGTCTTTATGGTTTGAAAAAGGTGATCAATATGTGAAAAATGTCAAACAGGATATCGGAATCCGCAAATATTTAATTAGAGAATTCAGAGAAGCGGGGATTGATAAGGTAGAAATCGCTCGCGGTCTTAATAAGATAGAAATAAATATTACGACCGCTAAACCGGGTTTGATTATCGGCCGGGGCGGTAACGGGATTGAAGAATTGAAAAAGAAACTTCATGATAATTTTCTAAAGAATTTCCGGATGAACGAGATAAATTTGAATGTAAAAGAGCTTGGCCGGGCCAATTTAAGCGCCCAGATTACGGTTCAAAGCATGATTTTAGAAATTGAGAAACGGATGCCTTTTCGAAAAGTTATGAAGCAAACGCTTGGCCGAATTGAACGAGCTGGCGCTTTAGGTGCGAAAGTCATGGTAGCCGGTCGTTTAAACGGCGCGGAAATTGCGCGAGAAGAGAAGTTGGTTTGGGGTAAAGTTCCCTTGGCAACTTTACGGGCGGATATTGATTACGCGCGTGGGGCCGCTCATACGACTTATGGTTTAATCGGAATCAAGGTTTGGATTTATAAAGGAGAAATTTTTGAAAAAGAAAGCGCCGGTAAAGGCGAGGTGATTGCCGAATAATTTTTCAATCAAAGAAAAGATATGTTAATGCCAAAGAAAACTAAATGGAGAAAAGATCATAAACGGAGCCGGGGCGGTTATGCGACCCGTCATCTTAATATTAGTTTCGGCAGTTATGGCCTGAAGAGCTTGTCGGCTTGCTGGGTTGATTCCCGCCAGATTGAGGCGGCACGCCGAGTTATGACTAAATATGTTAAGAAGGGCGGTAAGATTTGGATTCGTCTTTTTCCGGATAAGCCGGTAACGGCGCATGGTGGCGAATTGCCGATGGGTAAAGGTAAGGGTGCGGTTGACCATTATGTCGCGATTGTTAAACCGGGTATGGTGATGTTTGAGATGGAAGGCGTTGATAAGGAAACAGCGAAAAAAGCGATGATGCTGGCCGCATATAAGCTTCCGGTCAAATGCGGCTTTATTACTAAAGAATAAATAAACGAATAGCGAATTTATTAGAAATAATATGGAATTAAAAGAATTACAAGCCAAAGATCACGAAGAATTACGGAAGCTCCTTGAATCAAATCGGGAGAAGATGCGTGAATTGCGCTTTAAAGATTCTAATAAGCAATTGAAGAATATCCGGGAGATCCGAGCCCTTAGGCGTTTGATTGCCCGAATTTTAACTATTTTAAATAAGAAAAAATAATATGGCGGAAATCATCAAGCGCCGTTTCACTGGAGTAGTTGTCGGCGATAAAAATGATAAAACAATAATTGTTAAAGTCGAAACGGTCAAAAAACACCCGAAATATCAGAAACGCTACAAGGTTAGCCGGCGCTATAAGGTTCATGATGAAAATAATGAACATAAGATTGGCGATAAGGTTTCTTTTGTTGAATGCCGGCCTTTAAGCCGCGATAAAAGATGGCGGATAGTTAAGGCCTAAAGTCGGATAGACCAGGGTTTAGCAAAATTAGTTTTAAATAAATTTATGATTCAGGTTCAAACATATTTAAAAGTAGCGGATAATTCCGGTGGGAAAGAGGTCCAATGTATCCGGGTTTTAGGCGGTTATCGCCGTCGTTACGGGCATGTCGGCAATATTATTATTGCTGCGGTTAAATCCGCCACGCCGCACGCCGCGGTTAAGAAGGGCGATGTGGTAAAAGCAGTTATTGTCCGGACGAAGAAGGAAATCCGCCGGGCGGACGGTTCTTATTTGCGCTTTGACGACAATGCCTGTGTCTTAATAAATGACGCGGAGAAGAAAGAACCGCGAGGAACCCGTATTTTTGGGCCGATTGCCCGGGAAGTGCGTCGCGCCGGTTTCGTCAAGATCGCTTCTTTGGCGCCGGAAGTTTTATAAATATTCAGTGAAGATTTGAAATATATGAATATCAAAAAGAATGATAAGGTAAAAATTTTAGCCGGGAAAGACAAGGGGAAGACCGGAAAGGTTCTCCAGATTATGCCTGGGAATTCCCGAACGGACGCGCGCGCGAGCGTGGAGGGTTTGAATTTATTAATCAAACATCTTCGTCCGCAGAAACAGGGCGAACCGGGCCAGCGGATTGAATTTCCGGCTTTTATTAATATTTCAAATCTCGCTTTAATCTGTCCGAAATGCGGTCGGGCGACTCGGGTCGGCTATAAGACCGTAAAAGTCGAGGGCAAGAAAGACAAGAAGTTCCGCGTTTGCCAGAAATGTAAAGAAGTTATTGAGTAAGATCAGGATAATTGTTAATATATGAAATTAAAAGAAAAATATCAAAAACAAATCGTTCCGGCCTTAATAGAAAAATTTGGGCTTAAGAGCGCGATGCTTGCCCCTCGTTTTACCAAGGTTGTTTTGAATGTCGGATTTGGTCACCATGCCAAAGAAAAGGAATTTATGACCAGCGTTGAAAAAGGGTTAACCAAGATCGCGGGTCAGAAACCGGTTTTCACCGCGGCTAAAAAATCCGTTTCCGCTTTTAAAATCAGAGAAGGAATGACTATCGGCGCCAAGGTGACTCTTCGGGGGCAGCGGATGTATGATTTTATTGATAAGTTGGTAAATATAACTTTCCCGCGCGTTCGTGATTTCCGCGGTTTAAGCGAAAAAGCCGTTGATAATAAAGGAAATTTAACGGTCGGGTTTAAGGAATTTGTTTCTTTTCCGGAAATTAGGGTTGAGGAAATTGATAATAATATGTATGGCCTGGAAGTTTGTTTAGCGACTAATTCCAGAAATCGGGAAGAGGGTTTGGAGCTGTTTCAGCTCGCCGGCTTTCCTTTTAAAAAAGACAGCAAATAATTTAAATATCTATGGCTAGAACTGCATTAATTGTTAAAGCGAAAAGAAAGCCGAAATTTTCTACCCGGAAAATTAATCGTTGCTGGCGTTGCGGCCGCAATCACGGCTATTTGCGCGATTTTAAATTATGCCGGATTTGTTTTCGGGAACTGGCGGATAATGGGGATTTACCGGGAATTAGAAAATCAAGCTGGTAATCAAACGGAAATTGGAAAATCGAAAATAAATAAAAATATATTTTTAATCTTTCAATCTTTTAATCTTTTAATTTAACGATATGATGGATCCCATCGCAGACATGTTCACAAGAATAAGGAATGCTTCCGCCGTCCATAAGCCGGAGCTGGTTTTGCCAATGAGCAAATTGAAATATGAAATCGCTCAAATTTTAGAGCGGGAGGGCTGGATTAAAAAAGCGGAAATTGTTCCTGGCGGCCTTGAGGGCGCGTCTAATAAATTTGACGAGTTGCGGATATCTTTGAAATACCGCAAGAACGGCAAATCGCAAATTACCTCAATCCAAAGAGTGAGTCGGCCGGGCTTACGCATTTATGTTTCTAAAGATCAGATTCCGACGGTTTTGAATGGTTTTGGGTTAGCACTTATTTCTACTTCCGCCGGTTTAATGACCGGAAACGAAGCAAAAAAACAGAAAGTCGGCGGCGAAATCGTTGGCGAGATTTATTAAGATTTAGATTTGTTTTTAAAATTTATATTTAAGTTTATAACATATGTCACGTTTAGGAAAATTACCGATTAAATTAGATCCAAAGACGCAAGCAACGCTTAGCGATGGCGTTTTGAAATTTAAGGGCGCAAAAGGGGAGTTTTCTTTAGAAATTCATCCTTCAGTAGAAGTCAAGGTTGAAAACGGCGAAATCAAAGTTTCTCCTAAGGATTTAACGGCAAAAAATGCCAAAGCTTTTTGGGGATTGATGTGGCGTTTAATCAGTAATGCGGCCGAAGGCGTGACCCTTGGTTTTTCTAAAAAATTAGAAATTAACGGCGTCGGTTATCGGGCGGCGGTGAGCGGCAGAAAATTAAATTTGAATTTAGGTTTTTCTCATCCGATAGAATTTAATTTACCGGAAGGGATTACGGCGGCGGTAGAAGGGAACGTAGTAACTTTAAGTGGAGTTGATAAAACTTTAGTCGGGGAGACCGCATCTCGAATCAGGAAACTGCGTAAGCCGGAACCTTATAAAGGTAAGGGGGTTAAATATATTGATGAAACGATCAGACGCAAAGCCGGAAAGGCGGCCGCGAAAGGCAAGTAAAGGAGTATAATCTTTTAATTCCTGCCGGCCGGCAGGCGAGTTTAATCTTTCAATTTTTAATTAAAAATATGGATAAGAATAAAGCGAAAAATCAACGGCAGGGACGGCGCCATGCTAGAGTACGGGCGAAAGTTTCCGGTACTGAAGCGCGTCCGCGGCTTAATGTTTTCCGGTCTAATCGGGGAATGTTTTTGCAATTAATTGATGATGCTGAAGGAAAAACCTTGGCGAGTGCCGCGACCAAAGAAGTTAAGAAGGCGTCCGGAAAAGTCGAGGCGAGCCGGGAAGCTGGAAAATCATTAGCGGCCAAAGCAAAAGCGAAAAAAATAACTAAAGCGGTATTTGACCGAGGCGCTTATAAATATCATGGCCGCGTTAAAGCGGCGGCTGAGGGCGCGCGCGAGGGCGGCTTAGAATTTTAATTATCTTTAATATGGAAGACAAAAAAGTGAAAACTGAAAATAAAACCGTTGCCGGGACCGGTGCGGCTGAGACCGTGGCAAAAGATCTTTACGGTGCCGGAGCGGCGGTGGGAGCGGGAGGCGCTCGTCGGTCGGATCGAGGTAATCGTAATAATAGCCGCGGACCGCGGCGGAGCGGTGGTCGTGATGGGCAGAAAGATGATATGGATCAGCGGATTCTAGAAGTGGCTCGGGTGACGCGCGTTATGGCCGGCGGTAAAAGGATGAATTTTCGGGCTTGTGTGGCGATTGGCGACAAGAAAGGCAGTGTCGGCGTTGGTTTGGGTAAAGGGGCGGATGTTACTATGGCGGTCAATAAGGCAGTTAATAAGGCGAAAAAGAAGATGGTTAAAGTCCCTTTGGTTAAAGGCACGATTCCGCATGTGGTTGCTTATAAATCCGGAGCGGCTCGTTTGATTATGAAACCGGCTAAGCAGGGTCGGGGTATTATTGCCGGCGGTGTCGCTCGGGCGATTTTTGAATTAGCCGGTATTGGTAATATTACCAGTAAAACATTAGGATCAAAGAGTAAAATCAATAACGCTCGTTGCGTTATTGAAGCTTTAGAAACTTTACGCCGTCCGGAAAAAAAAGATGAGAACGATAAAGGAATTTTGAAAGAAAAATCGGTTAATAAAGAAAGATAGAAATAGAAATGGTCGCATTTTTATTAAGAAAACGAAACTAAAATTAAAATTTTTAATTTTTGAATTTTTAATTAATTTTATGTTATCACTTAACGCTATTAAGAAAACTAAAGGCAGCGGGAAGAAAGCTAAACGCGTCGGGCGCGGCAATGCTTCCGGACGAGGGACTTATAGTACCCGCGGTTTAAAGGGGCAGAAATCCCGCTCCGGTGTTTCTGGATTGAAACGCTTAGGCATGCGTCAGGTCCTTTTAAGAACACCTAAATCGCGTGGTTTTAAATCCGCCAAGCCGAAAAATCAGGTCGTGAGCGTTAAAGCGATCAACCAGTATTTTAAAGATAACGAAGTTGTGAGCCCGGCCTCTTTAATGGAGAAGAAGTTGGTTTCTTCAACCGCTTTGCCGGTTAAGATTTTAGGCAAAGAAAAGTTGACCGTTAAAGTCAAATTTGAGAAGATAAAGATGAGCGAATCGGTTAAAGGACAGCTTAAGGCCTAAAAGGAACAAGTTTTATGTTTAATAAATTAGAGCAAATTTGGAAAGCCAGGGATTTGAGGAACAATATTCTTTATGTTTTAGGCATGTTGGTCATTTTTCGTTTAGCCGCTCATATACCGGTCCCGGGCGTTGACGCGGGGGCTTTAAAAAATTTATTCGCTTCTAATCAGATTTTAGGTCTAATGAACTTGTTTTCCGGCGGCGGCATGGAAAATTTCTCCATTGTCATGATGGGCGTTGCTCCGTATATTACTTCCTCGATTATTTTTCAGCTTTTAGGGATGGTCGTGCCGAGCTTAGAAGAAATGCAGAAAGAAGAATCCGGCCGTCAGAAGATAAACAGCTGGACGCGTTGGCTCACGATTCCGTTGGCTATTTTGCAATCCTACGGCATGATTACTTTATTGCGTCGCAGTTCGGCCGGAATCTTAGGCGATATTAGTATGTTTGATTTTAGCGTAATGATTATTACGATTACCGCCGGAACGATTTTCTTAATGTGGATCGGCGAGCTGATTTCCGAGAAGAAAATAGGTAACGGTATTTCTTTATTGATTTTTGCCGGTATTGTCGCGAGTTTACCGCAATCGGTTAAGCAGATTATCGCGACCTTTGACCCGACCCAGTTGTTCATGCTGATTGGTTTCGTGGTTATCGCCATTATCACGATTGTCGGCGTGGTTATAATTAACGAAGGCCAGCGTAATATTCCGGTCCAGTACGCCCGTCAGATTCGCGGTCAACGCGCTTTCGGCGGCACGAGCACCCATTTGCCCTTACGCGTTAATATGGCCGGAGTTATTCCGATTATTTTCGCTATTTCTGTCGTTTTGTTTCCTTCTATGGTCGCGCAATTTTTTATCCATGCTAAGACGGCCTGGATCGCGAATTTTGCCCAGTGGACTATTAGTGTTTTTAATAATCAGTTGATTTACGGCATAGTTTATTTTGTTTTAGTCGTGGCCTTTACTTATTTTTATACGGAAGTCGTTTTCCATCCGTCCCAGATTGCGGAGAATCTTCAAAAACAGGGCGGTTTTATTCCGGGTATCCGGCCGGGCAAACATACCAGCGATTATTTAACTTATACGACTCATCGGATAATTTTCGTCGGCGCCTTATTCTTAGGTATTATCGCGGTTCTTCCTTTAGTGATGCAATATTTTACCGGCATGCAGGCCTTCGCTATCGGCGGCACGAGCTTGTTGATTGTAGTTTCCGTAGTTATTGAAACGGTTAAACAGCTTGAATCCCAGCTCACGATGCGGGAGTATGATGGGTTGTAAGGGAATTAGTGGTTGGCCTAAAAAAGAAAGAGGAATAAAGATTGTTTTAACATTTAAAAGTTGTTTAGAAAACTTAGCTAACATCAGCTAAGTTTTTTGTTATTAAAATTTTTTTCTCTTTTATTTTTGTTTATTTTGTGTTATAATCAAAAAATAATTCATAAAATATGGATTTAAAAGATGTTTCCAAGGATTTAACCAAGCAGACCGCTTATCGCTTAGAGCAGCGCTTTCTTCGTTTATTAAGGACAAATCCGCGTTATAAGAATTTAGATGCCGGAAACCGGGATTTGATTTTAGATTTGCTTGATAAATATAAAGATAAGTTGCGCCATGGGATAAGACCGTCGCGCTTAACAATTAAGAAAGATATGTATCGCTTATATCGGAATCGTTTAGAATTAAAATTAACTTATAATGATTTAGATCAGATTCGGGATTTACTTGAAGAATTTAAATAAATGACCTGACCCCGTGGATTTGCCGCGGGGAAATAAATGAAAATATATGGAGACAAGTAAATTAAGAAGTTTGCCGGGCGGCGGCGCCGGTTTTGACGCCGGTAAATTCGCGAGCAGATTCAAGTCGGCGACTAAGTATACTCTGCGGGATAAGGGCGCCGGCGTTGCCAAAGTAATCGGCGGATCGGCCGCGGCAATTCGCGCCGGACGATTTAATAGCCAGCGGGCTTGGGGGAAAATAGATAAAAAGGATTTAACTTATAAGGATAAGCGGGATATTAAACAGGTTTTAAAACATTTAGAAAAGACCTCTTCGTTATCAGCTTCCCGCCAAAACTCTAATCAAGGCCAAGAAAGTAGCTCTGAGGTTGTCCCGGATAGAATTAAGCGAGCTAATATTTTATCGGCTGGCCGAGCTTATGAAGAAGCCCAGAAATTGGGCGGCGGCACGGCGGCCCAGAATATCCAGAAAAAAGCTTTAGAGCGTTTAAAATCTTTAGATGCCGATGCCGCCAAAGAAGCGCTCGGTGGCGGTCGAACAACTAATACTGGATTAGCTGGTGGCGCGCGGCCAGGGAATCCTGGTTTTGCCGGATCTAGCCGGGTTAATCGCAGTGGCGGACTTGGCGCTTCTAATAATCTTAATCGCGGCGGCGGCCTTGACGGCTCAAGCGGCTTGGCTAGCCCCGGTCGGAGTTCCGGGCTTAATCGTCTTAGTTTATGATTTATATAAAATCAGCAGAAGAAATCAGGATAATTCGGGAAGGCGGCCGGCGTTTGGCCGCTATTTTGGCACGGTTATTAAAAGAAGTCCGGCCGGGTGTAGCGACCGGTGCTTTAGAAAGTTTAGCTAATAAATTAATCAAAGAAATCGGCGGCCGGCCGGCGTTTAAGGATTATCCGATGGGCGGCGGCCTATTTTTCCCGTCGGCGCTATGCGTGTCTATAAACGATGAAGTTGTTCATGGCACGGCTTTACCGTCGCGCATTATTAAGTCCGGCGATATTGTTGATCTTGATATCGGCATGGAATGGCCGATGACCGCGGAATTGCGTGTGAAATTTAAAGCGCCGCTTAATCCGCATTCCCAGGGCGGCGGTTTTTTTACGGATATGTGTTCGACAATCGGAGCCGGTAAGATCAGCACAGAGAGCAAGAAACTGTTGCGAACCGCGCGCGAGTGCCTGGATTTAGGAATTAAGGCGGTCAAACCGGGACGAACGATTAATGATATTGCCCGGCCGATTCAGGCGCGAGCGGAGAGCCGGGGCTACGGCGTAGTGCGTGATTTAGTCGGACATGGCGTCGGATATTTTGCCCATGAGGCGCCGGATGTTTTTAATTTTGAAATTAATGAAAATTCTTCGGAAAATATTGTTTTAAAACCCGGGATGGTAATTGCTATTGAACCGATGATTAATGCCGGTGATTGGCGGACCAAAATTACTAAGAATGGCTATACTTTTCGAACAGCAGATGGTAGTCCGAGCGCGCATTTTGAACATACGGTCGCGGTAACTGAAAAAGGTTATGAAATTTTAACTAAATGAACATGGAAAACATGAAAAATTATCTTGGCGTTGATTGGGGAGAGAAACGGATTGGCTTAGCCAGCGCCGATAGCGAAACCCGGTTGGCCCTACCCTTGAAAACCGTGGCGACTTTAGCCGAACTCTTGGTAGTCATAGACGAGGAAGAAATCGACGAGGTTGTTTTAGGCGCGCCACAAAAGATGAGCGGCGCCGCGGCTGATAGTCCGGCTTGGCAAAATTTTTTGACGCGCTTGAAAGAGCAGGGCGGCCGGCCAGTCAAATTAGTTGACGAGCGTTTAAGTAGCTTAGCGGCCGATTCTTTAGCCGGTAAAAAAACGGAAAAAGCCGGACGCGATGAAATCGCCGCTACCCTAATCCTGCAAAATTACTTGGATCGGAACGTAAATTAAATATGGAAGAAACTAAAAATACTCCGGCCATAATTTTAAATCGCCAGGACTATCGGGAACAAGATATTTTAGTAACGGTCTATGCCCGCGATTTTGGCAAGCGGACTTTAGTCGCCCGTGGTGCGAAAAAACCTGGCTCTAAGCTTGCCGGCCATATTGAACCCCTGGCCTTAGCTGATATCTTAGTCGTTAAAGGGAAGGGGCGGGATTATATCGGTAGCGCTTTAACTCGCCGGGCGCATCAGGGAATTCGAGCGGATTTAAATAAATTATATTACGCCGGCCAGGCAGTTGGGCTTTTTAGTCGCCTGGTTAAGGATAGCCAGCCCGAAGAGGAAATATTTTCACTTTTGTCGGATTGGCTCGGAGCGCTTGATGATTTTATTGGTTCCGCGGATTTTAACCGAGAGGAGGGAGAATTATTTTATAATTTTTTTGCTTTAAAATTATTAGCGGTGTCTGGCTATGCGCCGGCTTGGCGGACTTGCTTGGCTTGCGGGCGGAAAATTGAACCGGGTCGGAATTTTTTCGCGGCCCGTGGCGGCGGCTTAGTTTGCAGCACCTGTTTTGATCAAAAAAGAGCATCTGGTCAGGATTTATCCGACTTATTGATTATTTCTGATAATTGTGTTAAATTAATTCGTTATTTAAGCGACAGCCAAAATTTAAAAATAAAAGTTGATAAGAAAATAATTAGGGAAGCGAAAAAAGTTATTGATTTCTTTGTAAATTATTTATAATTATTTAATAAACATTTAAAAGAGGCAAATATTGCCTCTTTTAAATTATTTTAAAATTAGCCAAAAAGCGACAAAAGTAGGTAAATTTAATAAGAGCTTGTTAATAACTTTAGTCATTAATTTAGCAGGTTTTTGCCTTTAGTTTTTATTAAAGATTCAGTTGATCGTCGTTCTTGCTAAAAGGGTAAAAATAAGGTAAAATTTAAGCAGAAAATAAATAATTTTAATTAAATTCAGGCCAAAAATGGTCGGGGTTTATTTCGTTATATGTCAAGAATTCTAATCAAAGAAGCAAAAGAGAAAGTAAGCGGTAGCGTGACGATTGCCGGTTGGGTTCGTAATCTCCGGGCGCATAAAGGTTTGGTTTTTATTGATTTAGTTGATATTTCCGGGACGATGCAGGTCGTTTTTACAGCCGATCAGGACGGCTATGAAATCGCGGAGAAGTTGACGCTGGAAAGCGTGGTTGAGGTTGTAGGCAATCTTCAAGAAAAACCGGCTAAGAAGAATGATCCGAATCCGGTAAAAGATTTTGAATTATCGGCTACGGGCGTTAGCTTGGTTTCTCTAGCGGACGAAAATTTACCGATTCCGGTTTTAGTCAAAGCGGATAATGAAGCTAATTTAGATAATCGTTTTGATTGGCGTTGGCTTGACTTACGACGTCCGGAACATCAGTTAATTTTTAAGGTTTGGACGAAATTAGAAGAGGGAATGAGGGAATATTTTCGGCAAAATGATTTTACTCAGCTTTATACTCCATGTTTAATGAGTACGGCCTCTGAATCCGGCGCTGAGGTTTTTGCTGTTAAATATTTTGACCGTCAGGCCTATTTAGCCCAGTCGCCGCAATTTTATAAACAGATGGCGATGGCCGCCGGTTTGGAGCGGGTTTTTATGGTTGGCACGGTTTTCCGAGCCGAGCCGTCTTTTACGACGCGCCATGTTACGGAATTTACCGGATGGGACGCGGAGGTTTCTTATGCTTCATATTCAGATGTGATGTCCATGGAAGAAGATATGTTGATTGCCGGTTTTCAGAAAGTTAAAGAAGATTTGGGTTTAGAGATTGAAGTGCCGGCTAAGCCATTTCCGAAGATGACATTAGCCGTCGCGAAGGAAAAATTAAAAGCCGCGGGAATAAAGAGCGAAAAAAATGATGATTTTTCCACGGAAGAGGAAAAAGTGCTCGGGGAAATAATTAAGAAAGAAAATGGCCATGATTTCGTATTTGTGACTGATTATCCGATTACCGCCCGCCCCTTTTACCACATGCGCCATGAAAGCAACCCAGAACTGACTAAAAGTTTTGATCTTATTTATCGTGGTTTAGAAATAACGACCGGCGCCGAGCGTGAGCATCGCCTTGATGTTTTAGAAAAGCAAGCGCAGGAGAAGGGGATGAATCTTAATGAACTCAAAGATTATTTGAATTTTTTCCGTTATGGTTGCCCGGGGCATAGCGGGCTTGGTATCGGACCGGCGCGGATTATAATGAAAATGCTTAATTTGGGAAGCGTTAAGGAGGCCTGCTTCTTGCCACGGGATGTTAAGCGTTTAACCCCTTAATTTTTTTAGAAATTATTTTTAAAGACAATTTTTAAGATAAGAGATTTTATTTTTTAGAAGTGATCTTTTATCCATAAATACCTTTTAAATAAATATGTCTTATATTCCAGTTAAATCATTATATCGCCATACGAAGGATTACCTCGGTCGAGAAATCTCCGTGGCTGGTTGGGTTCGAACAGCGCGCGGCTCTAAAGAATTTGGATTTATCGAATTAAATGACGGATCTTTTTTTAAAGGGCTTCAGATTGTTTTTAGCGCGGATCTGCCGAATTTCGCTGTGTTGGAAAATATTGCTGTTGGTTCGTCCTTGGAAGTGAGTGGCGAACTCGTGGAGTCCCCGGCCGCCGGCCAAGCCTTTGAGCTTAAGGCGAAAGAAATAAAAATTATAAACGCCGCGCCGGCTGATTATCCTTTACAGAAAAAAAGGCATAGCTTTGAATTCTTGCGGACAATCGCGCATCTGCGCGGCCGGAGTAATACTTTTTCCGCGGTTTTCCGTCTCCGTTCGGCGCTTAGTTTTGCAATCCATCAATTTTTTAAAGAGGAAGGTTTTTCTTATATTCATACCCCGATAATCTCGACGAGCGATTGCGAGGGAGCGGGCGAGATGTTCCAGGTCACGACTTTAGATTTAAAAAATCCAGCCAAAGACGATAAAGGAGAAATTGATTACAAGGAGGATTTTTTCGGCCAATCGGCCGGATTGACCGTAAGTGGCCAGCTTAATGCCGAAGCCCTAGTTATGGGCCTGAATAAGGTTTATACTTTCGGACCGACTTTCCGGGCGGAAAATTCAAATACGACCCGGCATGCTTCGGAATTCTGGATGATGGAGCCGGAAATGGCTTTTGCGGATTTAAATGATGATATGGATTTAGCGGAAAAGATGTTGAAATATTTGATTTCTTATGTTCTAAAAGAATTACCGGAAGAGATGGAATTTTTCAATAAGTTTATTGATCCGGGGATTATGGAGCGTTTGGATAATATTCTTAAGTCAGAATTCGGGCGTATCTCTTATACTGAAGCGATTAGTATCTTAGAAAAATCCGGGGAGAAATTCGTTTATCCGGTTGAATGGGGGATTGATTTGCAGACCGAACATGAACGCTATCTAACGGATAAGGTTTATCAAAAGCCGATTTTTGTTATTGATTATCCGAAAGATATCAAAGCTTTCTATATGCGGCTGAATGATGATGGAAAAACCGTCGCGGCCATGGATTTACTCGTGCCCGGCGTCGGCGAAATTATCGGCGGCAGCCAAAGAGAAGAGCGCTTGGAAAAATTAGAGCAAAGGATGGATGAGATGGGCTTAAAAAAGGAAGATTACGCCTGGTATCTTGATTTGCGCAAATACGGTTCGGTGCCACATGCCGGCTTTGGTCTTGGTTTTGAGCGCTTGATTATGTATTTGTCCGGCATGGCTAATATCCGCGACGTGATTCCGTTCCCGCGTACACCAAAGAGCGCGGAGTTTTAGAATAAAAAAATATGTCAAATAAACACAACGCCAAGTACACTTTTTATTATTTACTCTCGCTGGTCGCCCTGGTTTTTATGGCTTTATCGGTCGGGATGATCGCTTTTAGTATTATCGACAAAACGGTTGCCGATGTTCTGAATAATTTTATTTCTTATAACGACCGGCAGTTGAAATTTGCGATTTCCGCCCTGTTTATTTCCGGACCGAGCTTTTATCTGGTATCCCGCCTGATTGGCCGGGGTTTGCGCCGGGGCGAGCTTGATAAAGAATCCGGCATCCGCCGCTGGCTGCTTTATTTTATCCTTTTTGTTTCTTCAATGGTTATCCTGGGCGTATTCATCGGTGTGATTAATAATTTTTTGTCCGGCGAGCTCACAGCCCGTTTCATCCTTAAAGCCGCTACGATTTTTATTATTTCCGCGGCCGTCTTTTCCTTCTATCTCCATGAAATAAAACGGGAAGAATTTAATAAGTCGGATTTAGTCGGCCGGATTTTCTTATTTGCTTCTCTAGCTGTTGTGCTCGCGGCTTTTGTTGCCGCTTGGTTTTTTGTAGAAGCGCCGAAAACGGCGCGGGCTCGCCTCTTGGACCAGAATTTGATTAATAATATTTATAATTTAGAGAATGCTGTAAATACTTATTATGATCGTTATCAAAAATTACCGGATAACTTGGAAAATTTAAAAATGGACGAAAATATTTATTTGGATTCAAGATCTTTGGTTGATTCGGAAACGCAAGTCCCGATTGTTTATAATAAATTAGGGGATAAGAGTTTTGAGTTATGCGCGACTTTCCGTTTAGATAGCGGCGAGATGGGGTTTAAAGGGGAGGTCGTGCCGCGATATTCTGGGGATAATAAAGATCATCGCGCCGGCTATCAATGTTTGAAAGGTAATCTTTGGTCCTTAGAAAAAGTGCCGCTTCAATAATTTGTTATTATTTATCACAGAGGAAAAGGAGTTGCTTCAATAATTTATGCTTGAATTTACGACAGAAAAATTTTCCGGACCGCTCGGGCTCTTGCTTTCTTTAATTGAAGGCGAGGAGATGGATATCACGGAAATTTCTTTAGCGAAAATCGCCGATGAATATATTAACCATATTCGAGGCGCGTCCGATATTAATCCGGAAGAAATGGCGGATTTTTTAGTTATCGCCGCGAAATTGTTATTCATAAAATCCAAGGCGCTTTTACCGTACTTATATTCGGGCGAAGAAGAAGAGGAAATTAGCGATCTTGAACGGCAATTAAAGATGTATAAAGAGTTTGTGGAGGCGAGCCGGAAAATCAAGGAGATTATTGCCGGACAGCATTGGCTTTTTTTGCCGCCCTTAACCAATAAAGCCAAGAATCGCCGAGCGCAGTTCAATTTGCCGGTTTTTTCCGAGCCGAAGAACCTGGACTCCGGAATGATGCGCGATTTGTTCGTGAAAATTTTGGACGGCTTAAAGGAAGAGCTGGCCCGGGAACAGGAAGAAAAATTAGGCGAAGAAACTTTGGAGCCGAAGATCAGTATTGATGATAAAATTTTTTCCATTAAGAAGATGCTGTTGGAGAAAATAAAAGTCAATTTTTCAAAGCTATTGGCGAGCGCCTCTTCTCGGACAGAGATAATCGTGAGCTTTCTTGCTGTCCTGGAGCTGGCAAAACAGAAAGAGCTTGTCTTTGAACAAGATGAATTATTTAGTGAAATAAATATCACCCGTTTAGAGCTTAATATCGGGAATAATGTTTAATATTGGTAATGTTTAACATCGGCTATGTCTGATACTGGTAAGGCCGGAAATAATGCTTAACATTGTTCATGTTTAATATCGGAAATGTCGGAATAATAATTATTGAATTAAGAATAAAAACTTTAACGAGAAATAATATATGCCTTTAAAATCACAAATAGAATCATTGCTCTTTGTCGCGGTCAAGCCCTTGTCGCTTAAGGAGTTAGCCTCTTTAACCAAGGCCAAGACGGACGCGGTAGAGAAATTTTTAAGCGAATTAAGCGCGGCTTACCAGGCGGCGGAGAGCGGATTGGCGATAGTCAAGAATAATAATCAATATCAATTAACGACCGCCGGTGATAACGCCGCCCTGGTTCAGGAATTTTTAAAGAGCGAAACGAGCGGTGAATTATCCCAGCCGAGCTTGGAGGCCTTAACGATTATCGCTTATCGCGGGCCGATCGCTAAATCAGCTTTAGATAAGATTCGCGGCATTAATTGTTCTTTGATTATCCGTAATCTGTTATTGCGCGGCTTGATTGAAGAAAAGTTTGATAAGATAAAAGGCGAGAATGTTTATATAGTGACTCATGATTTTATCCGCTTTCTCGGACTTAGCAGTGTGGAGGATTTGCCGGATTATACTAAATTAAATCAGGACGAAGCGCCGGAACAGGTTTTAGCCGCGGCTGAAGAAGGAAAATCGGCTGAAGAGGGGAAGGCGGACGCGGAAGGGCAGATAGAAAATTCGATCCTTAATAATTAAAACCATGGCTTATTTAGGAATTTTAAATTTGATATTGTCTTTATTTTTAATTGGTTCTAATTTTAGCCCGGCTTTACATTCAAATCCGGATATTTTACATTTAGATCCGACCGCCTCGGTTTTTGAATTAGCCGCGGATAAAGGAGCGGTTTTAGACGGCAGCGGACGCTTTTTTCTGTTTGCGAAAAATGCTGATGAAATCCAGCCGATTGCCAGTATTACTAAATTAATGACCGCCTTGGTTTTTTTAGAACATAATCCGGGTTGGGAAGTTATTTATGAAATCACGGCGGCTGATAGAGTTGAGGGCGGACGCTTAAACCTTTTTCCCGGCGATCAAGTGACGTTAAAAGATCTTTTTTACACGGCGCTCGTCGCCTCGGATAATGGCGCGGCGCTGGCCTTGGCGCGGGCGAGTAATCTTGGTGAAGAAGGATTTATCGCGGCCATGAACGAGAAGGCTGCGGCGCTTGGCTTAAAAGCGACGTGCTTCGTTGATCCGATTGGCCTGAGTGCTGATAATGTTTCGACGGCGCGCGAAGTGGCCTTTTTGGCTCAAGCCGCTTTAAATAAGCCGGAAATCCAAGAGGCAGTAGCTCTGCCGGAATATGAATTTTTAACGCGCGGCGGGCGGGAAAAGAAAATAGAATCAACTGATTATCTTTTATTTGATAATTCCCCGGGTTCTTTAAAGGCTTTAGGCGGGAAAACCGGTTATACCGAAAGCGCCGGTTATTGTTTTGTCGGTCGCTTGCGCGATCAGGCCGGCCGGGAACTTATTTCGGTCGTGCTTAATTCTTCCGGTCTTAACGAACGTTTTCGGGAGAGCCGGGCTTTGGCAGAATGGGTTTTTGATAATTACCATCGTTCGGCTGACGCCGGAAGCGGACAGAATCGCTAAAGCTAAATTTTTATGCGTTTAATCAATAAAATATATTATCGTTTTCGTTATTTTTTGTCTTCTCGTTTTCCGCGGACCTATGGATTTTGCGATAGCCGAAAATCAATCGTAAAATTCATTATCGCCGGTTCGCTCGCCGCCGCCGTTGATTTGATTTTTTTATTCATCTTCCACGGTTTATTGAAGTTAGCGATTGTCCCGTCAACGACCCTGGCTTATATCCTGTCGCTTTTAGTGAGCTTTACTCTGCAGAAATTTTGGACTTTCCGGAATCATAATCGGGAAAAGATGTTCGGTCAATTAGGCCTTTATATCCTTAATACCTTTCTCGGTTTATATTTAAACGGTTTATTCATGTATCATCTGGTCGCTGGCTTTCATATTTGGTATATCTTGGCCCAGGTTATGGTTAACCTAGTAATCGGACTCTGGAATTTCTTTATTTATAAGTTTATCATTTTCCGGAATAATTAAAATTTAATATTGAATTAATTTCATGAAATTAATTGTCAATAAAAAACAATTATCGGAAACGCCGGAAATCTGGCTGAGGCGGGCTGGTTATGCTTTTATTCCGGAGCGCGAGGACGGTCAGCCGAGTTTTGCTCGCCGCCTGACGCGCGATTTTTATCCCCGTTTCCATATTTATTTTGCTATTAATCGCGACGCGGCCGGTGCTGAGCAAGTAATTTTTAATCTGCATTTAGATCAGAAACGGCCGGGTTATGCCGGCCAGAATCGTCATAACGCCGAATACGACGGGGGAGTAGTCGAGGCGGAAATAGAGCGTTTAAAAACCTTTTTAACACCGGAGTTGTTTGTAAATTGATTGAAGTCGTTCGGGCGACAGTGTTCCTGAACGCCTGTAATTTCGTAGAGTAAAATTAAGCGCCGGCCGCCGGAGCACCGAGTAGGTGCGGAGGCGGAGGAGAGGCGATTAATTTTACCACAGAAATTACCGAAGCGAAGGAATACTGTCGCCCGAACGAAGCTTCCTAATAAGAGATAGTTGATTGGAAAAAATATTATTTTTTGATAGCAATAACCATGAATCAATCCGAGGAAATAAAATCAAAGCTGGATATCGTGGAAGTAATCCGCGAATACGTGCCGGTCAAAGCTGTCGGCGCGAATTTCCAGGCGCTCTGTCCTTTTCATAACGAGAAGACGCCGTCTTTTGTAATTTCTCCGGAGAAGCAGATTTGGCATTGCTTCGGTTGTGGGCGGGGCGGCGATGTTTTTTCTTTTGTGATGGAAAAAGAGGGCTTAGGTTTTATGGAAGCGCTGCGCCTATTAGCGCCGAAAGCCGGCGTAGTTTTAAAATATGAGCGCTCTGAAGATTATTCTAAGCGTAATCGGATTATTGATATCATGGAGCTCGCTGGAAAATATTACGCTCATCTTTTAACTCAATCGGTCGGCGTAGCGGCCAAGGAGTATCTTTTACAACGTGGCTTAGATGAGGCGGAAATCGCTGATTGGCAGATTGGCTATAGTTTAGATTCCTGGGACGGATTATATAAATTCCTTAAAGCCCGGCCGCTCACCGGACCGAAATATACGGACGAGGAAATTTTTGCGGCCGGTTTGATAATCAAAAAGGAGGCGGTCGGCGCCCAGCGCGGTTATTATGACCGTTTTCGCGACCGGATTATGTTTCCGATCCATGATGTCCATAATAATTTAGTCGCTTTTACGGCCCGGGTTAATCCGGTTAAAGAAAAAACGGAAAAAATAGGAAAGTATATCAATAGCCCGCAGACCGCGGTTTATGATAAGAGCCGGATTTTGTTTGCCTTGAATAAAGCCAAGAGCGCAATCAAGGAAGCGGATTTGGCGATTGTGGTTGAAGGGCAGATGGACGCGATTGCCGCTCATCGGCACGGATTTAAGAATACGGTTGCTTCTTCGGGCACGGCTTTGACTACGGAACAGGTTAAGCTTTTAAAACGCTTTACTAATAATATTGCTTTGCTTTTTGATATGGATGACGCCGGGCAATTAGCGGCTGATCGCGGGATAAAGGAATGTTTGGCGCAGGAAGTTAATTTAAAGATTATCACTTTGCCGTCCGGGAAAGATCCGGATGAATGTTTAAAAAATAATCCGGAAGATTTTCAAGCGGCCGCGGCCGGCGCAAAACCGATGCTTGAATATTATTTTGATAAAGTGAGCGCTGGTTTAGATTTAACCCTTTTGGAGAATAAACAGGCGGTCGTTAAAAAAATGCTGGCGATGATCGCTTTGGTCTATAATAGTTTAGAGCAGGATTTCTGGTTAAAGAAATTAAGCGAAAATCTTGAAATAAAAGAAGCGATTTTGCGGGAGGCCTTGGATAAAATTGTTGTCCGGCCGGCTGTTTTAGAACCGGAAGCCGGACAGGGCTCAGGACGAGAACTGGGGCGGGAATCAGTACGGGAGCCCGGAACCGGCGCGGCGGCTATCAACAAGGAAAAAAATGAAGCGGCAATAGAAGCGAGCGATGGCGGCCGGGAAGGGAAATTGGCTGAATCTTTTTTGGCGCTACTGCTCCGTTTTCCGGAATTTATTCCGTATGGCATTAGTGCTTTAAATCCGGAGGAAATCAGCGTTTCCGCTCCGGCCGAGTTTTACAAGACCCTGGTAATTTACTATAATAAAAGCACCTCTTTAGTATATGAGGATTTTCGTGTTTATCTTGTAAATCAGGGCGAAAATAAGGAAAAATTACTAGATAAACTAGTTTTATTGGGAGAAAAGGATTTTTATGATTATGATGCGGCGCGGGCTAAGGTCGGAATAATGGATATTGTCGCGGAATTAAAAAAATATGAGCGCCAGAGAGAAATAGGGAAGCTCCAGAAGGAAATTGCCCGGGCGGAAAAAGAAGGCCGCGATAGCGATGCCGAGGCCTTAATGGATAATTTAAAAAATTTAATGATTTCTTAGCCATAATATTTTTATGCCGAAGAAAAATTTAAAAAAAACAAAAAATTTGGCCGCTAAGACCAAGATTAAAAATAAAATGAAAACGAAAAAGACGACCAGCAAGCCGATTAAGGCTAAAAGTACGACCAAAAAAACTCCGGCGAAAAAATCTTTGGTAAAAGCTACGGCCAAGAAGTCGGCCGTCGCGCGCCCTAAGAGTAATAAGACAAAAAAGAAAAAATTGCCGAAGCGGAGCATCCGTTTGGTTAAAGTCGCGCCGCGTGATCGGGCGCCGCGGGAAATAAAGAAGCCGGGCGAAGAGAGCTTGAAAAAATTGATTGATAAGGGACGCTTACGCGGTTTTGTTACTGAAACCGAGTTGCTCTATCTTTTTCCGGAAGTTGAGGAATATGTTTATGATTATGATGTCTTTTTAGGCGAATTACAGAAAGCCGGTGTTAAGATTGAAGAAGATTCCGGTCGGATTTTAGATACGGCCGGGAAAAAAGTTCTTGACAAGCCCTTAAGTGCGAAAGCGGCGGCTCATCAGGCGGCCTTAAATGTCGATCTCTCAAAACTCAGCGCTGATTCAATCCAGATGTATTTAAAAGAAATCGGCAAAGTGCCGCTTTTAACCAGTGCGGAAGAAACCGAATTGGCCAAGCGTAAGGAAGTCGGCGACAAAGAAGCGGAAAAAAAGATTATTGAAGCGAATTTGCGTTTAGTCGTTTCGATTGCTAAAAAATTCGCCGGCGCTAAAGGCATGAGTTTATTAGATCTTATTCAGGAAGGAAATATTGGTCTGTTTCGGGCAGTGGAAAAATTTGAATATCGTAAAGGTTTTAAATTCTCGACTTACGCGACCTGGTGGATTCGCCAGGCGATTACGCGCGCTTTAGCCGATCAGTCGCGGACGATTCGAATTCCGGTTCATATGGTCGAAACGATTAATAAATTTCAGCAGGTCCAGCGTAATTTGATCCAGGAATTAGGCCGCGAGCCCTTAGCCGATGAAATCGCCGCGGAGATGGGAGAGGAATTGGATAAGGTTCGGTATATCATGAAGATTTCCCAGGATACGATTTCTTTAGAAACGACGATTGGCGATGATGAGGAAGATTCAACCTTAGAAGATTTTATTGAAGACGTAAAGAACGTGACGCCGGATCGCGCCGCCGCCCTACAGCTTCTGCGCGATTACGTCCGCAATATCGTGGCCCAGTTGTCGCCGCGCGAGCAGAAGATTTTAGAAATGCGTTTCGGCCTGGTTGATGGCGTGGCCCATACTTTAGAAGAAGTCGGCCAGGAATTTGAGGTTACGCGGGAACGGATTCGGCAGATTGAATCAAAGGCCTTGGAGAAAATCCGGAAGTTTAAGGGTTTGGAGAAGTTGAGGGATTATTAAATTAAAAATTGAAAGACTTAAAATATGCATAAAAACCAGGGGCAGAAAAATAAAAAAAAGAAATGGCTTTATATCGGCGGCGGAATTGTCGTTATTATTATTTTATTGGTTTGGCTAGGCGGGAAAAAGCCGGAGCCGGTTTATTCAACGGTTGAAGTCGTTCAAGGGGAACTGGTCCAGACCGTAAGCGAGACCGGCACGATTAAGCCCTTACAAAAAATAGAATTAAATTTTCCGCAGACCGGGAAAATAGCTAAGATTTTAGTCCGGGTCGGGGATCGGGTTATAGCGGATCAGGTTTTAGCTGAGCTTGATTATTCCTCTTTACTTATCCGGGAACAAGAGGCCCAAGCCGCCTTGGATTTGGCTTTGGCTAATCAGGATAAATTAAAACGAGGCGCGACCGCGGCGGAAATCGCGGTTTTAGCGGCCCAGGTGAGCCAGGCTAAAGCCGCTTACGAGGGCGCGGCTAATGATTATGATAAGACCCGGGCCTCAGTCGCGGAAACTATAAACCAGGCTGAGAAAAAACTTAGCGACCTTGAAGACGAGACCGCGGCCACGCCAACGGCCTTAGAACAGGCCGTAGCGATTGCCCAGCTTAACCTTAATAATGGCCGGACCAGTTATCAGCAGGCGATTGATAACGCGGAAAATAATTTTTTAACCGCGGCCGATTATGATATCACGGTTGCTAATTCGGCGCTTGATAAAATTTTAACGATTTTAAACGATGATGATTTAGAAAATATTTTAAGCGTTAAGAATATTAGTTATAAAATCGCGACCGAGAACTATTATAACGATGCTAAAGATTTAAAAGCCGCCGCTGATAGTGCCTTAGCCGCGGCACGCTTGAGTGGGGCAGAGGCCGATTTTAATGCGCTTAATACTGCGGTAGCCGCCTATCTTAACGCTACTTTTCAGGCCTTGAATAATTGTTATAGCGCTTTAGAAAATACGATTACGACTTCCGGAATGACTCAGACGGAATTAGACGCTTTTAAAACTACGGTTAATACCCAGATTACGGCAGTCAATACCGGCTTAAGCTCCTTGCAGACCGCGAAATATAATCTGGATAATGCTTTTTTATCTTATAGTAATAATATCGCCTCTTTGACCCAGTCCTTGACTCAGGCCGAGGTTAATTTAAGCGAAGGGATTACTACGGCTCGTAATTCCTTATCTTCCGCCCGACTCACTGGCGATAAGCAGATTGCGGCCGCGAAAACCGCGATGGAGGCGGCTAAGGAGGCCTGGGGCGTAGCGGATCGGCAATTGACGAAGTTAAAAGCGCCGGCCCGATCCGAGGATTTAAGTTCGGCTGAGGCCCAGGTGCGCCAGGCTCAATCTAATTTAGAACTGATCAAAAAACAGCAGGCCGACAGTGTTCTAAAATCGCCGATTGATGGGCAGATTGTCGCCCTTAATTATGAGGTCGGCGAACAGTTTTCCGGCGCTAAAGCGATGTTTGAAATTTTAACTGAGAATAATTTTGAAATTGAGGCGGATATTTCCGAAACGGATATTTCTAAAGTTAAGATTGACGATCGGGCGATTATAACTTTTGATGCTTTAGGCGAAAGCCATAAATTTAAGGGCCGAGTGAGTGCGGTTGAACCGAGCGCGACCGTTATCCAGGGGGTGATTTATTATAAAGTCAAAGTCGCTTTAGAGCATCCGCCGGTCGGTGATCAAGAATACGAGGCTTATAGCCTGATCAAACCGGAAATGTCGGCCAACCTTGTGGTTTATACTGATAGCCGAAGCGGCGCGCTTTTAGTGCCGAGCCGGGCGGTTTTAGAGAAGAATGGCCAGGGAAATTTTGTCCGTATTCTTGACGGCAAGGATTTACGCGAAGTGCCGGTTACGATTGGTTTGCGCGGCGACGGCGGTTTAGTGGAAATAGTTAATGGCGATATCAAACTTGGAGAATTGGCTGTCACTTTTGTGAAGTAGAAGGGGTGTTAAAAGTATATAATCTTAAATTAGTTTAATATTAGATAAAAAGCAACGAATAGTCGTTGCTTTTTGTTTAGGAGAATGAAAAGTTGACTTATTATTTCTTTGTGGTATAATATTACCACAGACATGACTTTTATTAAATTTTTATAAAATAAGTAAAAAATGAATTTTATGACGAAAAACTTAAAAAGATTCGGCGCTCAGCTTAACAAGCTAAGGGCTGAAAGCGATTTAAGCATTCGTGAAGTGTGTAAATTAGTGAGCTACGATCCGAGCAATTGGAGTAAAATCGAAAGAGGATTAATTTCTCCGCCGTCGGATGAAAAAGCTCTACTAACTTGGGCTAAAGCCCTAAAGGTAAAGAAAAATGATGTCCAAGGATTTCTGGATAATGCTCAGATCGCTCAGGGGATTATTCCCGACGACATCTTAGATAGGAAGGAAATGTTAGAGCTTATGCCGGCTTTTTTCCGAGTAATACGCAGTAAAAAATCAAGTAAGAAAGAGATTGATAATTTAATTAAACTTATAAAACAGGCCAATTAAGTAATGTTTAACCTTGCATAAACATTGCTTTTTTGTAATTTTAGGGATAAAATTGAGATAAGAGAATATAATTTCCATCTTATTTTTATATGTTTGAACAATCATTTAAAAATATTGATAACATTCTTCATACCGATTCCGGCTGCGGAACGGAGCTTGATTATGTAGAGCAAACTTCATGGATTTTATTTTTGAAATATCTTGATGATTTGGAAGAAGACAAAAAAAAGTCAGCTACCTTGTCCGGCAAAAGTTATGAATATATTTTATCCCCAGAATATCGCTGGAACACTTGGGCTTGCCCAAAAAACGGCGGTGAAAAATTGGATCATAACAAAGCGCTGGATGGCGATGATCTGAAAGATTTTGTAAATAACAAACTTTTTCCTTATCTAAAAAAATTTAGAGCCGAAGACCCAAATACAATTGAATACAAAATTGGTGAGATATTTTCCGAACTCAAAAATAAAATTTCCAGCGGATACAAACTCCGAGAAATTTTAAATATCGTTGATGATATGCATTTCCGGCTTTATGAAGAAAAGCACGAACTCTCTCATCTCTATGAAGCCAAAATCAAAAACATGGGAAACGCCGGACGAAACGGCGGTGAATATTACACGCCACGACCACTGATTAAAACGATTGTCAAAGTAGTGGATCCTAAAATCGGCGACACGATTTATGACGGCGCTTGTGGGAGTGCGGGATTTTTAGTGGAAGCCTACAAATATCTCACAGAAAATCAATCCAAACTGTCTTCAAGTCAAATGGCGACTTTGCAGACCAAAACTTTTTACGGCAAGGAAATCAAATCCCTCGCCTACATCATCGGCATTATGAATATGATTTTGCACGGCATTGAAGCGCCGAATATCCGCCACACGAATACATTGGCGGAAAACATCAATGATATTCAGGGAAAAGACCGGTTTGACATCATCTTAGCTAATCCACCCTTTGGCGCTGGTATTGGTCGCGAAATCCAACAAAATTTTCCTATCAAAACTGGCGAAACCGCTTTTCTGTTCTTGCAACATTTTATAAAGATTTTAAAAGCTGGCGGAAAGGCTGGAATTGTCATTAAAAATACTTTTCTTTCCAACACGGATAATGCCAGCGTATCGCTTCGCAAACTGCTTTTGGAAAATTGCAATTTGCATACGGTTTTGGATTTGCCCGGAGGAGCTTTTCAAGGCGCGGGAGTAAAAACTGTAATTTTATTTTTTGAAAAAGGAGCGCCAACAAAAAAAGTTTGGTTTTATCAGCTTAATCTCGCACGCAATCTTGGCAAAGGGCAGCCCTTAAGTGAAACCGACTTGGCGGAATTTGTGGAGTTACAAAAAACGAAGGCGGACAGCACAAATTCATGGTCAATAGATGTGAAAAATGTTGATCAAAATACTTTTGATTTATCGGTAAAAAATCCGAATAAAAATGACGAAGTAGTTTTAAGAGAGCCAAAAGAGATTTTGGAGGAGATGAATAAATTGGATTCAGAGAGTAAGAAAATTTTAGATAATATCAATCAATTTTTATAATTATGGATAATACTGAACAAAAAATTAAATGCCCTAAATGTGGAGAATCAATCTCGATTGATGATGTTTTGACGCACCAAATTGAGGAAAAAATTAAAAAAGATTTTGAAACAAAACAAAAGGTAAAAGAGGCGGAGTTAGAACAGAAAGAAACAGATTTAAAGAAACAAGCTGATGCGCTTGCCACGAGTAAAAAAGAAATTGATTCGGTCGTCGCAAAGCAAGTAGACGATAAGATGGGCAAAGAAAGATTAAAGCTATACAAAGAGGCAAAGACAGAGGCAGAAAAAGAGCAAAATGTAAAAACAGCCCTTCTTGAAGAACAACTCAAAAATAAAGAAGAAAAATTGGCTCAAGCGACAAAAAATGAGATCGAATTACGCAAAGAAAAAATAAAACTGGACGAGGAAAAACAGGCATTCGAACTAGAGAAAATGAGACAATTGGAAGAAGCAAAAAAGACAATCGTTGAAGAGGCAAACAAGAAAGCAACCGAGGAACAGCAATATGTTATTGCACAACTAAAAAAACAGCTAACCGATGCGACAAAGGCCAAAGATGATTTGGCTAGAAAGCTTGAACAAGGATCACAACAAACACAGGGTGAAGTTTTGGAATTAGAGCTTGAAGAAATCTTAAAAGCAGAATTTCCACAGGATGAAATTGTGCCGGTGCCGAAAGGCGTTAAAGGTGCCGATGTTATTCATAAAATCATTGATCGATCCGGTGGCTTATGTGGGCAGATAATTTGGGAATCGAAAAAAACCAAAGCATGGAGCGAAGGATGGATTCAAAAACTTAAAGATGATCAACGCGCAATTAAGGCTGATTTAGCGGTAATTGTATCAATAGTTTTACCGACAGACGTAAAAGGATTTTCGCTTCGTGACGGTGTTTTTGTTTGTGATGTAAAGTTGGCTATCAATTTAGCTTCTTTACTAAGATACGATTTATTAAAAGTTTCCGAAGCGAACAGAGCTTTAACTGGGAAAGACGAAAAAAGAGACGTGGTTTACGCTTATGTAAACAGTGTAGATTTCAAGCAAAGAATTCAAACTATTGCGGAAGCTTTTATTGAAATGAAAAATGATATTGATAAAGAAAAAAGATCATATCAAGCCATTTGGGCAAAGAGAGAAAAACAAGTTCAAAGAGTTATAGATAATACGTTCGGAATTTATGGCGATTTAAAAGGCTTAACTGGTGGCACTATGCAAGAAATTAAATTGCTTGAGTTGGGTGAAGGCGAAAATGAAGAAAATAAATAATATTATTAATAATTAACTTAAACAATATGAACAATTATCAAAATTTTTTAAATGCAATAGATCAAAAGAAAATTATAAAAGTTAAATTTAATTCTCAAGAAAAAGGAATGATTGAACGAGATTGCGTTCCGTTTGATTTTGGACCATCAAGAAGAAATCTTTCACCGAATCCAGACAGGTATCATTTGTATGATCTCAATAGCCCGGATGGAAGCCACAATTTATCCATTTTGCCTGAACAAATTATTATAATAGAAATCACAAGTCAGAGTTTTGAGCCAGCAGATTATATAACATGGCAACCGCCATATAATTGGTTTATTGCTCGTGATTGGGGTGCTTATTCATAAATTATGTTTTTATCAAAATTCATCATCTTAAATAATAAAAGTTGCAAAAATATTAATCTTGCTCAGTCTAAAACTGAACCGGAAGTTTTAATTGGTATAAATGATTGTGGTAAATCAACTATATTGAAATCTTTGGATGTTTTTTTTGATGAGAAAAAAAGTCTTAATTTTCTTCGAGAAGACCAGCAAAAAAGTGATTTTTCTAACTCGCCACTTAATGAAGAAGAATTTAATCAAATATTGAACGATAACACTTATCCATCATTTCAAAAGTATTCCGGAAATATAATCGGAATTTTATGCGAATTTGAATTAGAAGAAGCTGATAAAACAGATACTGATTTTCAAGATAGTGCAAAAAATACGCATTTAAAATGGGCAATTGGAGATTCTGATAAAATTGCTATCTTACGCATTTTCCATGATAACTCTGACGGAAGTCAAAATTTAACTGGGTATTATTTATTGACCAATGATTATAAAAAAGATGAAAATTTTATAGAAGCATGGAGCAAAACTAAAGATGGTTTAAAAAAAATCCGCAAAGACCTTGATGTAAAAGATGAAGATGTAACAAATGAAAATGGCAAAGGACCTTTTAAGAATATCGAAGAAATAAGAGCTATTTATAAAAAAGTTGAAACCGATTTGAAGCCGACATGGTTTTTATACAAAGATTTTTCTAGAGACAAAACATTTTTCCCAAGTTTTAAGTATCTTAACTGGGATTTTTCTCTAAAAGATTTAGAAGATATGGCCACAGAGGCCATGAATGAAGTAACGAGTCCATTGCTCGGAGAAATAAAAGCATTAGCATCGACAAAGCAAGCCGAAGCAGTTGAAGGCGTAAATAATAAATTTGACGAATTAATGGGCGATCTGAAAGATGAATTGCCTTCAAGCATAAAAAAAATTAGCTCCTCTGTGTTTTTTAATGTTAACCAAAAAATTACTGATATAAAATTAACAAAAGAGAATGTGGATGGTGAGGTGCATATTGATAATCAAGGCGATGGAATAAAAAGACAAATTTGGTTCGCATTATTAAAATGGCGTAGTAAACTACCCGCAAGCGAAATAAAAAGAAATAAATATGTTTGGTGTTTTGATGAGCCAGAAACACATTTGTATCCGTCGGCGCAAAGACAGCTTTTTAGTACTTTCCGCGATATGTGCGAGAAAGAATTTCAAATTTTATTAAGCACTCATTCCACGGTATTTATTGATAGAACAAAAATCAACAATATTAATAAAGTTGTTTTAAATGATGGCTATTCCGTAATTAATAAAACAGATAGCATAGATGATATTTTTGATTGCTTGGGTTTGCAGAACAGTGATTTTTTATTTTTTGATAAATTTCTTGCCGTTGAAGGACCAACCGAATATGAATTGATTCCAAAATTGTATAAATTAAAATTTGGCAAAACCTTAATTGAAGATGGAATTCAATTGATAAATTTAAAAGGTAAATCGCAATGTCAAAATCATAAGCAAATTTTAGAAGATATTTTGTCAAAATTTCAAAAGACTGACGACAAAATTTATTATTTATTTGATACTGATACGGGAATCACAAGTACAACAAATATTTGCACTTTAGGTGCTTATGATATAGAAGATTTAATTCCAAACAATATATGGATAAAATTCGTTAAAGATAATTGCGATATTGATATTACGGAATCAATTTTGAATGATGAGATACGAGCAAAATTAGCGGGTGAACGAAACAAGAAATTTTATAAATTACTTAGAGATTATGTAGCAAATAATGTTGTAGATGATAAATATTTACCATCAAAAGGTAGCGATTCTGGATCACTATTAGCAGAATGTTTTACCGATAAAAAAGAAATACCAACCAGTATTAGTGATTTTTTTGACTGTATAAATACATAATATGAACAAAACCGATAAAACTAACTGGCAAACAAAAAAACTCGGTGAAGTTTGTGATATTGGCGCTGGAAATTCCGCTCCACAAAAAAAAGAGTATTTTGTTGATGGAGTTTATCCATTTTTTAGAACTTCCGATATTGGTCAGATTCATATTGGAAGAATTACAGAATCCTCTGATTACCTTAATGAAAAAGGGATTAAAGGTTTAAAATTATTCAATAAAGGAACAATTCTTTTGCCAAAGAGCGGCGCTTCGACCTTTCTCAATCATCGAGTTGTTTTGGACATAGATGGTTATGTTTCCAGTCACTTGGCGACAGTAAAAACGGATGAAAAAGTTTTAAACAATAATTATTTATTTTACTTTTTACAAGAAGTTAAAGCTCAAGACTTAATTCAGGATCACAAGTATCCATCTCTAAATTTGCCAGTGATAGGAAATATCGAAATTTCTTATCCAAAATCCCTCCCCGAGCAACACCGCATTGTCAAAATTTTGGATGAGGTTTTTGCGGATGTGGCGAAGGCGAAAGAAAATGCGGAAAAAAATCTCCAAAACTCCAAAGAACTTTTTGAGTCGTATTTGCAGAGGGTTTTTGCAAATCCGGGGCATGATTGGGAAGAGAAAAGATTGGGCGAAGCTTACGATGTCCGTGACGGAACTCATGATTCGCCAAAATATCAAAAAGAGGGCTACGCTTTAATTACTTCAAAAAATCTCAAAAGAGATGAACTAGATTATCAAAAGATTAAGTACATCTCGGAAAAGGATTACAAAAAAATTAATGAACGAAGCAAGGTACACAAGGGAGACATTTTATTTGCAATGATTGGCACCATCGGTAATCCTGTTGTGATAAAAACAGAACCAGACTTTGCTATAAAAAACGTTGCTTTATTTAAAATACCAAAAGAACAAAACAGCTATTTTCTCAAATACTTTTTAGATTCAAAATTTGTTATTGATAAAATGATGAGTGAAGCCAAAGGAACAACTCAAAAATTTGTTGGTTTAGGCTATTTAAGAAATTTCAAAATTCAATTACCAAAATTAGACGAACAAAAATCCATCGTCGCTAAACTAGACGCGCTTTCTGCTGAAACCAGAAAACTGGAAACGATTTACCAACAAAAATTAACTGATTTAGAGGAGCTGAAAAAATCAGTCCTTAAACGAGCCTTTAATGGCGATTTATAATAAAATAAACTTATGAACGAATCAGAAACAAGAGCCGAATATATTGACCCAAAACTTAAAGCGAGCGGTTGGGGTGAAATTGAGGGGTCAAAGGTTCTGCGCGAATTTCGCATTACTGACGGCAAAATTCAAACAGGTGGCACAAGAAGCAAGCCGGAGATTGCCGACTATATTTTGGTGTATAAAAATCAAAAGATTGGTGTGATAGAAGCCAAAGCCGAGGGTTTGGCTGTCACCGAAGGAGTGGCGCAAGCCAAAGCGTATGCCGAGAAACTGCATATTGATTATACCTACGCCACCAATGGTAAAGAGATTTACGCGATATCCATGAAAACCGGCGAGGAAGGCGAGATTGCCGACTTCCCAACTCCTGACGAACTTTGGAATAATACTTTTGCGGATTGGAGCGAATGGAAAGAAAAATTTGCGAGCGTTCCCAACGAAGGTGAATACGGCAAAAGATATTATCAGGAAATTGCCATCAATAATGTTTTAAATGCGGTAGCGGAAGAAAAAGATAGAATACTTTTGACAATGGCTACTGGAACCGGAAAAACCGCCGTTGCTTTTCAAGTCGCTTGGAAGCTTTTTCAAACTCGCTGGAATTTAAAACGAGACGGCGCGCGAAGACCGCGAATTTTGTTTTTAGCCGACCGGAATATTTTAGCCGATCAAGCGTTTAACACTTTTTCCGCTTTTAATGAAGACGCGTTGGTTCGTATTAATCCTTTAGATATTCGTAAAAAGGGCGGGGTGCCGATGAGCGGTAGCGTTTATTTTACAATCTTCCAAACTTTCATGAGCGGTCCGAACGGTACGCCGTATTTCGGCGATTATCCGCCAGATTTTTTCGATTTTATTATTATTGACGAGTGCCATCGCGGCGGCGCGAATGACGAGAGTAATTGGCGCGGGATTTTGGAATATTTTTCGCCGGCGGTTCAGCTTGGTTTGACTGCCACGCCGAAACGGCAAGATAATATTGATACTTATAAATATTTTGGCGAACCGGTTTATACTTATTCGCTAAAAGAAGGCGTAAATGACGGATTTTTAACGCCGTTTAAAGTCAAGAGAATTAAAACAACACTAGATGATTATGTTTACACCTCGGACGACCAGATTATTGAGGGTGAAGTAGAAGAAGGTAAAATCTATGAAGAGCCGGATTTCAATAAAATTATTGTTATCAAAGAGCGTGAAGCCAAAAGGGTGCGAGTTGTTTTGGATGAAATAAACCAGAATGAGAAAACAATTATTTTTTGCGCTACGCAAGATCATGCTTTAGCTGTTCGTGATTTGGTAAATCAAATGAAAGAAAGTAAAGATCCAAATTATTGTGTAAGAGTAACAGCTAACGACGGCGCGCGCGGAGAACAATTTTTGCGAGAATTTCAAGACAATGAAAAAACAATCCCCACAATTTTAACCACTTCTCAAAAACTTTCTACCGGCGTAGACGCGCGAAATATCCGCAATATCGTTTTAATGAGACCGGTCAATTCAATGATTGAGTTTAAACAAATTATCGGTCGTGGAACTAGGCTTTTTGACGGCAAGGAATATTTTACCATTTATGATTTTGTTGATGCTTATAAGCATTTTTCCGATCCGGAATGGGATGGTGAGCCGATTGATGAAACGACCGAGAAAGAACCGCGTGAATCAAGAGAAAAATGTATTAAAGAGCCATTGTCAGAATCACTGGAAGAGCCAAAGAAGAAATTAAAAATCAAATTACGCGACGGCAAAGAACGGGAAATCCAGCATATGATCGCCACTTCTTTTTGGGGTACCGACGGGAAGCCGATTTCGGCCGAAGAGTTTTTAAAAAATATTTTTGGAACTTTGCCGGAATTTTTTAAGAATGAGGAAGAGCTAAGAAAAATCTGGGCCAATCCGGCAACCAGAAAAATGTTTTTGGAAAAAATGTCGGAGTTGGGCTACGATCGAGAAAAATTAGAAAATTTACAAATAATGGTTAACGCCGCTGACAGCGATTTGTTTGATGTTTTAGCTTATATCTCTTTCGCGATCCAACCGATTACGCGAGTTGAAAGAGTTAGCGAAGTTAAAAAGATTATTTTTGAGAAATTGAATGATAAAGAAAAAGAGTTTTTGAATTTTGTATTAACGAAATATATTGAAAAAGGGTTTGAAGAGCTGGACGAAGAGAAATTGCCGGTTTTATTAAATCTGAAATATAACGCCATCGCCAATGCTGAACAAAAGCTCGGCGATGTGGAAAAAATCCGTTCAATTTTTTTCTCCTTTCAGAAGAAGCTATATATGAAAGTGTGAGGAATATAAAAAAAGAAATAAATATGAAATGTACGTATAATTATCAAAAAATTGCCGCTGCTATGTTGAGCGAGGTCGGCAACACGTTATCTACTTCGAAGATAGTTGAGCTCGTTAGAAAAAAATTCCCTGAAGTCAAAAGAAGTGTTATTTTGCCTGGTGATTATTGTAATAATCACGAGAATAAAGATCCGTTTTCTAGCAGGCACTACATATTTAAAAAAAGGGGTATGGACAATATGAAGTTTTAAATAAATATGCAATTTTAAATAAAATTGAGGTTTTGCGTCGCGGTTATAACGGCATCGGAAAATAATTTATTTATATGTCAAATATAATTTTCATAACAATTATAATATTAGCCATTGTATTAATAATATGGTTAGTTTCCATGATTTTTTCTAAGAGATTTTGGAAAGCCGTGAAAGAGCGTATTTTTACAGAAATAGTTAAATACGTTGGTAAAATATTTTTTATTTTAATAATTTTAGCGGTTATCATTTTAGTTACAATATTTTCATAAATACCCATCTATAACTCCTCACTTTTCATATCAATCATCCTCTATGCGCATCTGGGATCTTGATCCGAAATATCTCTGCCGTCAACATCTTTTAGCCGAACATCGCGAACTGCATGGGCTTTGGAATATTCTGACTATCCATCAGGGCCGGGGCGGCTATTCGCGTCATCCGGAAACTCTGCGCTGGGTCGGGAAAACGCGCGCACTCTACGAACGGCATGAGGCCTTAGTTAAGGAATTCGCCCGTCGCGGCTATAAACATCACTCACCGCTGGATAAGCGCCTGGCGAAGGGCCAGAGCCGCCAGACGGCCTATCTTAACACAATAGCCGAGCAAAAAGTGATACTTAAGAAAAAACCCTGCGCCTGCCTTTTGCATACTAAAAAGTCTGCCGCGGGTTAATGTTTTTCGTGTGCTAAAAAGTCCGCCGTGAGTTAAATTTTTGCGTGTTTAAAAAACTCCGCGGGTTAATTAAAAGTTTTTATGTTAATGAATAATTATTTTTTTTCCATTCTAATCATCTTCGGCTTAATAAACCTCCTCGCTTTTTTAATCATGGCCGCGGATAAGATAAAATCAAGCCGGCCGGACGCGCCGCGGATTTCCGAAGGGAAGTTGTTTTTTATGGCGACCGCTTTTGGCGCGCTCGGCGTTTATCTCGGCATGTTCACTTTCCGGCATAAGACGCGGAAATGGTATTTTCTAGCCGGCATTCCGCTTCTAATCGTCCAGAACGCAGCGACGGCCTATTTGGTTTACTTATTGATTATTTCCTCTTAGAGTATTCGGCGGCGCCCATTTAAAGTAAAAGTAAAATAAATTTTTATAAAATATTTATCTTAGTTTTAACCTCGATACCTTATAATAGAATTGATTTAATTTTAATTCTATTAAAGATATGGAGGATTTTTTAATTCAAAACCAAAAGGAAAATGATTTCGCGGATTGGGCAAAACTAAAATCTAAAATTCATTTTCATCATGATGAGAATAAGATATATTTTAAAAATAGAGAAATTTGGTGGGCGAGCTTGGGGGTTAATATTGGAAAAGAGGAAAATGGGAAGAATGGAAGATTCGAGCGGCCGGTTTTGATATTAAATAAAATAAATAAATATACGCTAATCATTGTTCCTTTATCAAGTAAAATTAAGCAAGACAGATTCCATTATCAATTACTTGTTAATAATCGGTTTGAATCAGTTTTGATTTTTCAAGTCCGGACGATTAGCAGTAAAAGATTGAGTCGTAAAATCGGATGTTTGGATAAGATTAGTTTTCAAGAAGTGAAAGATAAAATTAATTCTATTTTCGCTTGTAATTAAAAAGAACCCCCGGTTGGGGATTCTTGAGACTTATCATCACTGATAAGCCCAAAAACGAAACGGCTCCCAAAAACATTCGCAAAGGTTTGGAGCCTCGGAGGCCTAAGCCCGTATAATTATAGTATATATAAAAATAAAACTGATGTCAACGATGTTCGTGGGCTTGAACGCTGAATTTTTTTAATCATTTTTTTCAAGCGTTTGCGCTCACCTCATAAATAGGTTAAAATTAGGGTGTAAACGGGGGCGCTGTTGAATGCCGTTTTCGTTCTAAGCCCCTATATTAGCATTATTAATAAATGTTATTTTCCCCTAATTTTTTATATTTTAGCAAATTTTGTAAAATATTTTATGCTTATCCAAATAAAAAATCTGATTAAAAATTACCAGACCGACGAGCTTATCACGCCGGTGCTTCATGACTTGTCTTTTGATATTGAGGCCGGAGAATTTGTCTCAATCATGGGGCCTTCCGGTTCGGGCAAGTCAACGCTGATGCATATCCTCGGCCTGCTTGACCGGCCGACTGAGGGTTCTTATAAGCTTAATAACCGCGAAGTCGGCTCTTTAAGCGATGATCAACTCGCCGTTTATCGTAATGAAAAAATCGGTTTTGTTTTCCAATCCTTTAATCTTCTGCCCCGCACGACTGTTTTGGAAAACGTGGAATTGCCGCTTTTTTATTCGGCTCATCATGAGCACGCCGCCGCCCGCGCGAAAAAAGTTTTAGAAGCGGTCGGTCTCGGCCATCGCCTTGATTATTATACGAACCAGATTTCCGGCGGCGAAAAACAGCGCGTGGCGATTGCTCGGGCTTTAGTTAATGATCCGGACGTTATTTTCGCGGATGAACCGACCGGCAATCTTGACTCTAAATCCGGTATCCAGATCATGGAAATTCTCCAGAATTTAAACGAAGAAGGCCGGACGATTATTTTAGTAACCCATGAAACCTATACCGCCGAACACGCGAAGCGGATTATCCGTCTTAAAGACGGAAAAATAACTTCCGACCATGTTGTTGCCAGCCGCCGCCGTGCCAAGGACGGGGAATTGTTGAAATAATTAATACCTTATGTCTTTTTTAGATTTCCGCCGTGCCGTCATGAATTCGCTCCGCTCTTTACGCAAGAACAAGAGCCGGAGTTTTTTAACGATGCTCGGAATTATTATCGGCGTGGCCGCCGTAATCATGATCATGTCGCTCGGCGCCGGAGCGCAAAGTTTAATTTTAGATCAGGTTGAAGTTCTTGGCTCGGATCTGATTTCGATTACGCCTGGTAAATCAAATAAGGACGAGCCGCCTTCTTCGGTTATGGGAATCATTATTACGACGCTTACTTATGAAGATTATGAAGTGATAAACGATCAAAACCGCTTACCGGATTTGGCCGCGGTCGCCGCTTCGGTCAACGGCAATGTTTCTTTGTCCTGGCGCGACAATTCTTATGACGCGGCCATGGAAGGGACAACCGCCTCTTACTTTGATGTTTATGGCGGAGAAATTGAGTTCGGTCGGTTTTTTAATAAAGAAGAAGAAAAAAATCTCGCCAAGGTCGTAGTGCTCGGTCCGACGGTTAAGGAAGAATTATTTGGCGATTCCGACGCACTCGGTCAGAAAATAAAAATTAATAGGCAGGTATTTGAAGTTATTGGTATAAATAAAAAGCGGGGAAAGGTAATGTTTAGCGATTTTGATGGCCAGATTTTTGTGCCGGTCCGGAGCGCCCAGCGTCTGATTTTAGGCATCAACCATCTTAACTTCGTTGCCGCTAAAGCCGCGCCGGAAACTGAGATGGCCGCGGTCGTTGAGGAAATTAGCGCCCTTTTGCGCGATCGCCATGATATTTCCGATTCGAGTGGCGAGAGCGATGATTTTACGGTCCGAGAAGCGGCCGAAGCGATTGATATGCTCCGGACGATTACCGACGCCATGAAATATTTTTTGGCGGTGATGGCCGCTTTATCATTATTAGTCGGCGGTATCGGGATTATGAATATCATGTTCATTAGCGTCAATGAGCGAGTGAGGGAAATCGGCTTGCGCAAAGCGGTCGGCGCGAAGAACAGCAATATCATCTGGCAATTTTTAATTGAAGCCGCGGTTCTAACTTTAGTCGGCGGAATTATCGGCATCGCGGTCGGCGCCCTAATTTCTTTTTTAGCTTCTTTGGTTATAAATTTTTTAGGTTATAGCTGGGCCTTCCGAATTTCTTTCGGGTCCATAATCCTGGCCGTTTTTACTTCCGGCGCGATTGGGATAATTTTCGGCTATTATCCGGCCCGCCGGGCCAGCCGCTTGTCGCCGGTCGAGGCGCTTAGTTATGAATAGAAGTTTAGCCGCAGAAATAGAAACTCGGTTATTAATAAAAATTATATAGTTATAATTAAGAAACCTGATTATAAACAGAGCGTTGAAATAATATGGATAAATATCTAAATTCCGCCAAGATGGCTTTTAAATCCATGCTCGCCAATCGCCTGCGCACGGCTTTGACTATGCTCGGCATCGTTATTGGCGTGGCCAGCGTGATTGTCGTTTATTCGGCCGGGGAGGGAATTTATGATTTATTATTAAGCCAGGTTGAGTCATTCGGCACGAATATCATTGAGACCGAAATCAAAGTGCCGAGCAATAAAAAGGGCGGTGAAGCGGAAACAGATAACGCGATGTCTTTGGCTTCCGGTGTTCAGATTACAACTTTAAAAATAGAAGACCTTGAAGATATAAAAAAGCTCAGCAATGTTTCCGGCGGCTATGCCGGAGTTATGAGCCAGGATTGGGTGAGTTATGGCGGCGAAATTAAGCGCGCCTTCCTTTTCGGCGCGAGCGCGGATTATATTAATATTGACCGAGGCGAACTTGAGGCCGGCCGGTTTTTCAGTGAGGCCGAAGACAAGTCCTTGGCGCAAGTGGCGGTTTTAGGTTCTAAAGTCAAAGATGATTTGTTCGGCGATTCGGACGCAATCGGCCGCTTTATTACCGTCCATAAAAGCAAATATCAGGTCATCGGTGTGATGGAAGAGCGCGGCGGTTCTTTTGGCATGAATTTTGATGATTATGTTTTTTTACCGCTTCGGACTTTACAGAAGCGGATTATGGGCATTGACCATGTGATGTATATGGTTCATCAGCTTTATGATCCGAATCGGGCGGACGAAACCGCGGCTGAGGCCAGGGAAATTTTGCGTGATAATCATGAAATCAGTGATCCGGCCAAGGACGATTTCCGGGTCGTGACTATGGACGAGATGATGGATATGCTTAATACCATAACCGGCGCTTTGACGATTTTATTATTGGCAATAATTATTATTTCGCTGATTGTCGGCGGGGTCGGAATTTTAAATGTGATGCACGTGACTGTTACCGAACGGACTTCAGAGATTGGTTTGCGTAAGGCGGTCGGCGCTAAATACCGCGATATTATCCGGCAATTTTTAACCGAATCTGTGGTTATAACTTTATGCGGTGGCTTGCTCGGTATTATTGTCGGTGTTTTAGTATCCTATGGTTTAGCGATTGGTGCCCGGCGTTTCGGCCTTGATTGGCATTTTTCCGTCCCGCTAAAGGCCTTTATCGTTTCCTTACTATTTTCTTCGGCTTTTGGCATTATCTTCGGACTTGGTCCGGCTAAGCGGGCGGCCCGGCTTGATCCAGTTGAGGCAATGCGGAAGGAGTAGGGGGTGGGCGCAGGGCAGAAGGGGATTTATAGAGAGCGCAGGAAAGGGTCGAAAAAATCAGAGGGTAAAGGCTAAAAATAACAGGGAATTGACATAACGCCGTAATCTGTTATTATATTAGTAAATATTTCTATTGAAATATTTTGTTTTTTGCGGGTTGTCCGACTATTCAGATTCGGCTTTCCGCCTACAATTTAATATTCCCGGGTGGCGCAGCGGTAGCGCAGTTGGCTGTGAAATGACGCAGCTTCCTCAAGTAATTGAGGTCGAATAACGAGGTGAATTGTCTGGAAGCCTAAATCCGAGAGGATATGGTAATCAGCAGCCAAGGCCTGAAATTTCAGGCAAGGTTCAGAGACTATCCCGAAAGGGAGTAGGTCCGTCGCAAGACGGCCCGAAGCGCCTCGCATCCATTTTAGTGGATGATGATATAGTCCACCCCATTAAGAAATTAGTGGATAAGTGTAACCAATTGGTCGTCGGTTCGAATCCGACCCCGGGAGCCAACGTAGATTAAGCGAGGTTAAATCCTCGTTTTTTCTTTTATTTTCGCCAAAATATGTCGGTTCGAACCTAGAGATTTCATTGTTAAATTTTTCAACATTATTTCGAGAAGGAATAAGTCATAAAGATTTATAAAATTAGGCCCCTTTTTTTGTTTTATGCTATAATTTATATGTAATTCAATAATATAAAAATTATGAATAATGAAAATAAAGAGTGTTGTCCTAAATTTAACCCAGAAAAATGGGATAAAAAAAATCACGTTTGGGACAATAAATTATTCATAAAAGAAACCATCCCGACTATTTTTCACATTCCGCTTCCATATATGATTGGAAAAAGTGTTGGAAAAATGTGTAAATTAGTTGAAGACGCTAAAGTGGCGCCTATTAATAGCGAAGATGCCTTGTTACTATTCCGTGACCCAAGCGCTTTTAAGTCGGAAATATATTTAACAACAACCAGCACCGTGATAGGCGCCGAAAATGTAAATATTTCTGGTAATTTTATTAGTCGTGTGTTTGCTGGACCGTATAATACAGTGCCCAAATTTATAAAGGAAATGAGTGAGTATTTGACCGCGGAAGGAAAAGTAGCGGTTGATTATTATATTCATTATGCTTATTGCCCAAAATGTGCCAAAAGATATGGTAATAATTATATGATTATTTTCGCCAAGATTTAAATAGAACATCTTAATTTTTAAAGTATTTACAAAAATAAAATTTGAAAGCAGTCCCTCCAAGCGAGCACAGCAAAAAAGAAGTAATATATCGCCTTTTTTTATTATTCGCCTCGAAGAGGCGGGTATTTGAACTAGACAGAAGAGAGGCAAGCACGAGCCGCTATTCCGAGCGGCGAAAAGGAGATTGCCGGGCGCTGACTGCGACAACGAAGCGAATGAGCGGCGGCGAATTCACTGAGGCGGAAATCCCTATTCCTGAGCAGATTGACAAAAATAATACCTTTATGGTATTATTTTTTATTACCTTAACAATTTGTTTAATTTAAAAAAAGGAGGTTGTGATGAAAGCCGATCTTTCTTTATATGTCGGTTGCGCTTTAACACATGCGACTGAAGAATTTAAGAAAAACGTTCAAGCTTTAAAGGAAAAATTAAAAAAAGTTTGCAAAGTCCTTGAATTTATCGGTTTAGTGGATGGCACTGCGCGAGACGTCTATAATCATGACATTAATGTTTGTGTTCATGGTTGCGATCTTTTTGTTGGCATCTGTGACCAGGCCTCAATTGGTCTAGGTTATGAATTGGCGACTCAAGTCGAAGATCGTAAAATGCCGGCATTAGGCGTTGCTCATATTAACTCAAAAGTGACTCGTTTGGTTTTAGGAATTGATAAACCAAATTTTGAGTTTCAGACCTATGAAGATTTTAATGATCTTTATAGTATCATTATCAAAAAACTTGAAACACTTTGAAAATGGCCCGTGATAAAAAACGGGCTTTTATTATATCCTGGTTCAATAAAAAATGGTTTAATGGTCAAAAATAGTTGACAATAATGTTAGAATTATATAACATATAAATAGTTAGAAATAATTAACAAAAATTTTATGACTGTAAAACAATAAAAAATTTGTCGTTTGGCGATAATCATCGTGTTATCAATGTCCATCAGTATTTCTCTCGGTTTAGAAAATTATTATTTACCTATTATTTTTATGTTAAGTGGTATCGCGGGGATGTATTATTGCCGCAAGCAGTTAAAAACCGAAAAAGTTATAGCTGATGAGCGTGATTATCAGGTCGCGGGGAATGCGGCTCGTTATACAATCTTTATTTATGGCTGGATTGGTGCCATTGGCACTTTTGTTTTAATGGCCATATCAGAAAAAGAAGGTGTACTTTATACTTTAAGCCAGTATTTAGCTTTCAGCGTGTGTTTTCTTATGCTTTTAAACGCTTTTTTGTTTAAATATTTAAGTAAAAGAAATAAATAAAAAATGAAAAACAGAATAAAAAAAATAAGAAACAATTTTGGCATTACTCAAGAAGAATTGGCCGACAAGGTGGGTGTGAGAAGGGAAACGATTGTTTTTTTGGAAAAAGAGAAATATAATCCGTCGCTTAAATTGGCTATGGATATAGCAAAGTTTTTTAAAATGAAAGTAGATGATATTTTTTATGATTAATAATCAAATTTGTGTTATGATTAGAATATCAATCTGATATTATGTCAAAAATTATAAAATTAATTTTAATTTCCATATTTTCCGCCCTTATCGGCGCGTTAATATTTAGTTTTATCATTGCCGAGAAATTATATTTTCCAAATACTAAAGAAATAGCAAACGATACCGGAGCGGGGTTACATTTAAACGCCTATCAATACGAACCATGGCTTTGGAATAAGGAAAAAATTACTGTTATAAATATCCATGATAGAAAAAATGATGCTCCTAATGTCCAATATAAATTAAAAGGCGAAGTTTATAATATACGCCTTATTTATAGTGGGGAAGATTATGCCTTAATTGCTTATAGTGATCCTAATTTTTTTACAATGGAGAGCGGCTATATTGTTCGTCGTTCACCAAAATCAGAAAGTGAAAACACAATTAAAGAAATACACATTGGCGGTAATATTATTGCAGTGGCCCCGGATGAAAGCGGTTATTTTTATATCTCAAATAATGATAAAATATTTAAAAGAAGTTGGCAGGGAGAAACAATAATGAGCGCGGAGCTCGAAATAGAAATTGAGCCTATCTTAGGAACACAGTTAATAGGTATAGGAAATAGGCGAAGTCATCAACCAGTATTATTTTTTAGTGATAATAAAAAAATGGCTTTTTGGGGAACCCCACTTGGCGAGCGTTGGTCCGACGGTTATTTGTTTATTTGGGATTTGGAAAATAATAAGATAGAAAAAATTTTTAGACAAAATATCGGAGATTATAATGATTTGAGAGTAGAGGATGATAAGTTGTATGTAGAAAGAATGGATAGTGTAATTTCTAAGAAATTGATTGCGGAATAATTTGTTAATTTGTTTTATATAATTTTAAAAATTTTATGACTATTATTTACATTATCGCTGGTATTATAATAATCGCCGCTATTGTGTTGGCGATTTTTCGCGGTAATTTTGATTTCGCGGGCAATGACGCGGCCGAGGAAGAAAAAATAAAATATCAGTATAAGAAAAAGAATTTTTTCTTAACCCGTTCGGAACATTATTTTTATGATGCGCTTGTAGACGCCGTCGGAAAGGATTACCGAATTTTTGCCCAAGTTCATTTATCCGCACTTGTTAATCATAAAATTAGTGGACAGGATTGGCGCGCCGCGTTAGCGCATATTAACCGGAAGTCAGTTGACTTTTTGCTTTGTGATAAAGCGTACCTTTCGCCTAAATTAGCAATTGAGCTTGATGATAGATCGCATGAGCGTCCGGATCGTCAGAATCGTGATTGGGAAGTGGAAAGAATTTTTCAAGCTGTCGGTTTGCCGCTTTTACGTCTTAAAAATCAAGCTGAATTTAATTCGGATAATTTAGCGGAACAAATTAAAGCTAAAATAATTTCATAAACAACCTCCTATGACCCTAAAAAACTTTTTAAAACTCATTATCGCTATCTCCGTGTCTGAAGCGGCCGGACTTATCGGTTCGCTATTTACGCGTCCGGCGATTGACGGCTGGTACGCGGAGCTGGCCCGGCCGGAACTGGCGCCGCCGAATTGGCTTTTCGCCCCGGTTTGGACAACGCTGTTTATCCTAATGGGCGTCGCGGCTTTCTTAATTTGGAAAAAGGGCCTGGCGCGCCGGGAAGTAAAAATCGCGCTCGGGATTTTTATCGGCCAGCTCGTTTTGAATACGCTCTGGTCGTTTATTTTTTTCGGTTTGCGTAATCCGGGCGGCGCTTTAATTGAAATAATTTTTCTCTGGCTCGCTATCTTAGCGACGATTATCGCTTTTGCCAAAATCTCCAAGCCGGCCGCCTGGCTGCTTGCGCCATATATCCTCTGGGTGAGTTTCGCCGCTTACCTTAATGCCGCGATTTGGCTAATTAATTAGATTGATTAGAGTCGGTAGAGCAAGATTAACCAAATTCATTTCCTCTTTACATAAAATTTATCGCCCTTGACTAAAAAGCGGCTATAATGTTATATTTTCTTATTACCTTAAAAATATTGTTTAACTTAAATTTGTAATAATGGGAAAAATAAAGATTTTGTTAGTTGGTTTCGGCAACATCGGCCGGAGTGTTATTACTGCCGCGCCGCGGTTTCCGGATTTAGAAATAATCGGCATTGTTACTCGGCGACCGGATAAAGTAAGGGAAGAGTTGAATCAGTTATTCGTTGCTGGAGATTCTGTCTTCATTTCTGTTTATGATCTAAAGGATCCGGAAAGTTATCTTAATTGCGGTGCTGATGTAGCGATTATGTGCGGCGGTTCTAAAGCAGATCTTCCGAAGCAGACGCCCTATTTTGCTCAGCACTTTAATGTGGTTGATTCCTTTGATACACATGACCATATCGGTCCCTATATCGACGAAGAAGGACAGCCGCGCGTCGGACATTTTCAGGAAGTTAATATCGTAGCTGAAAATGCTAAAAATATGGCCATTGTCGGGGTTGGTTGGGATCCTGGAACTTTCTCTTTAATGCGTGTGCTTTTAAGTGCTGGCTTGGGGATTGATAAGGCCTATGCTTTTTATGGTTTAACTGAAAAAGGCGGACTATCAATGGGGCATAGCAACGCCGTAAAAGGCATACCTGGTGTTGTTGACGCCCGGCAATATACGCACGCCAATATGGAGACAATCCAGAAATTGCGTGACAATCCAGATTTTCATCCGAGCACAAGGGAAATGCATTGGCGGGAGTGCCGGGTTGTGATTGCGCCGGATGCCGACCAAGAAAAAATTAAGCAGGCAATCATTAGCATGCCGGCTTATTTTGCTCCTTATGACACGACCGTAAAATTTGTATCCCAGACCGAGCTGGATGAGGAGAAAGATAATTTCTCCCATGATGGTTTAGTAATCGCGACGGGGGCCGCTGGGTATATGGAATTTAAAAATATCTGGAAGTCGAATCCGCTCGGAACTGCTGGATTTTTATTGGCTTATGCCCGGGCGGCTTATTGGGCCAATGAAAATGGAGGCTATGGAGCCTTCACGACGATAGATATTCCGTTAGGCAATCTTTTACCAGATTTTGGCAAAAGATTAAATTTTTTTTAATCATAAAAAACGACCGGTGCTTGATGTAAAGCACCGGTCTTTTATTTTTTCCGGTATTTTTTTCACTTGGTTTGTCTTTTTTTGTTTTCTGTTTTAAACTTAAATAGTTATTAAAATAATATTTAGGGATAGCTTCTATATAGTTGTTAAAAAATAAAATTATGAATAAGAAAAAAAGAATATTTTGGCTTATCGCTGGAGCCCTAATTTTGGCTATCGGGATTTTTTGTTTAGCTCGAAGCGGAGTTTTTAGCGGCGGACGGCAATCCCTAACGGAAAGCGAGGCGATCTTCATAGAACCGGATTCGAAAACGATCGTGGAAATTAGCGCTAACGCGACTTTTAGCGGCCTGATGGCCCAGACTGGCCTAGATCCGGTTCTGGTTAATGAAATTTATCAGGCGGCCCTGGAAACTTATGATTTAGCCAAGATTAAAGCCGGCCGTTTTTTAGAATTAACTTTTTCTAAAGATAATGGCGAATTTAAGGAACTAGTTTACAAGATTGATTCCGAAGAGGAGTTAGTCGTCCGATGTGCGTCAGCGGCGGGATCGGATGCGGTTTCGGATGTTGCGTCGCCGGATGCTCCAGGCGTTGCTGTTTTTACTGATGTTGAAGCTATTGATTCCGCTGTTCCGACCGTCCCAGCCGTGGCGTCTGTGGCGGCTTACGAAGCCTTTATCCGCCCGATTGCTTATGAAGTCCGTATTGCGACGAAAGAAGGAGAGATAAAAACTTCAATGTACGAAGCGGCGCTTGAGAACGATATTGACGAGCGGGCGATTATTGCCTTAGCCGACGCCTTTCAATGGTCAATAGATTTTGCCATGGATCCGCGGGTCGACGACACTTTCAAGCTTATTTATGAAGAGAGATATTTGGACGGGGAATATCAGATGCCGGGTAAAATTTTAGCCGGCCAATACATTAACGATGGGAAAAAATACCAGGTTTATTATTTTGAAGAAGACGAAGATAATTCCGGATATTTTGACGAAGAAGGAAATTCGGTTCAGAAAATGTTTTTGAAAGCTCCGGTCGCTTTTAAATATATTTCTTCCGGTTTTACGACCGGTTTGCGCTATGTCGAGGCCTTTAATGTTTCAACTGGGCATCGGGCGATTGACTACGCGGCTCCTATCGGTACGCCGATTCGCGCGGTTGGCGACGGAACAATAATTTCAGCGGGTTGGAATGGATCTTATGGTTATATGATTAAGCTCCGCCATAATGGTACTTACCAGACAAATTATGCTCATTTATCAAAATTCGCGGTTAAGAGTGGAGCGAAAGTAAAGCAGGGCGATGTTATCGGTTATGTCGGTTCAACTGGATTTTCTACCGGGCCGCATTTGCATTATGAGATGGTTAAAAACGGCGTGAAAATAAATCCTTTGACCGAAGTTTTGCCGCCAGGCAAGGCAATCAGAGAAGAGAATCGGGTGCGCTTTTTTGAAGAAATCGCGTCTTGGCAGGCGGTTTTAGAAGAGTAAGAGACGATTGCTTATTTTCAGATTTTAGTTTTTATGTTAAAATATAAGTGTATGAGGCTGGCCAACGCTTATTATATATAGACCAGCCAAATTCTGATCATATGAAAAAAACTAACTCCGATAATTGCGATAGCGGAGAAAAAAATAAAAATGTTGATGATATCGCGAAAAAATATCTAGATAGCGCCGGGGTGATTATTGTCGCCTTGGATGCCGATGCTAATATTGTTTTTTTGAATAAGAAGGGCTGCGAGATTATCGGTTGTGAAAGGGGGAATTTTATCGGGAAGAATTGGTTTGATGCTTGCTTGCCGCCGGAAGAAGCAACAAAAGTAAAAGAAGTTTTTCGGAAAGGTATATCCGGCGAGATAGAGCAGGTAGAAAATTTTGAAAATGAAATCATCACCAAGAATAAAGAGCGGAGAATGATAAAATGGTATAATACTTTAACTAAAGATGAGGAGGGGAAAATAAATGGGATTCTCAGCTCAGGCATGGATATAACGGATATAATAAAGATGGAAGATGCGCTAAAGGCCAAAAGTGAGGAGTTGGAGCTTACCAATAAAGTCTTTGTCAATCGGGAATTAAAAATGGTTGAGCTTAAGAAAGAAATTGAGGAATTGGAAAAACGCTTGGCGAAATACAAAAAATAATTTAATTCCGTATTTTCCGGTTTTATTGTATAATAAAGGCATAATCCACCTTTATTTTTTTATGGTTAATGACTCAAAAAATTATTATCCGAAAGATAGTGCCGGCCGCCTGATGAATAATCAGGTCCCGACGGCTTTGTCTACTGCCACTATCGGCGAGGCGGAAAAAGATCTGCGGGAACGGATTAAAGATTTAGAATCAATTAATTATATTTACGTGCTTGATGAGGCCGGAGTTTTAAAAGGAGCGGTTTCTATCAAGGAATTTTTTCGTCCGGACAAGGAGCGCCGCTGGTGCCAGATAATGGATAAGAATTTAGTGACCGCCCGGCTTTATACTGACCAGGAACGGGTCGCTTATCTGGCGCTTAAGAATAATATAAAATCCGTGCCGATCGTTGACCACGAAGGCCGGTTTTTAGGAGCGGTCTTAAATGATGATATTGTTAATATCGTTTTTAGTGAAAGTCAGGAAGATATTTCCCATTTAGCCGGTGTTAACGAGGGAAATCTTTCGAAATTAGGCAATCCTTTATTGCTGCCATTATGGGCTTCTTTGCGCCATCGTTTGCCTTGGCTGATTTTAGGTTTGGTGGGCGGTTTGGCAGCCGCCGGAGTAATCAGTTTTTTTGAAAATACTCTGGCGGAAAATATTCTGTTGGCCGCTTTTATCCCTTTGATCGTCTATATGGCCAGCGCCGTGAGTACTCAGCTCGGTTATTTTATCGTCCGTGATTTAGCTATTCATCATAAAATAAATTTCCGCCCTTATGTTTGGCGGCAATTTCGGATAATTGTTTTAATGGGTGCTATAATCAGTGCTTTGGTTTTTGGTGCGGTCGTTCTTATTTACCAGGAGTTGCTGGTTGCTGCGGTTTTAGCCGCGGCGATGTGGCTGGCGGTTATCTCCTCGGTATTTACCGGTATTTTTATTCCTTATTTATTTAGCCGCCTTAAATTTGATCCGGCCGATGCCAGCGGTCCGATCGGCACCATTATCCAGGATCTTTTAACGGTTGTTATTTATTTATTAGTCGCTAGTATTTGGTTGTAAATTTGATTTATCATCTCTTTGCTTAAATGTCCGGTTTTAAAAACGGCTGGGAGCCAGATGGCGCTCAGCCGATTTTTATTATTTCGCTCAGCCGATTTTTATTATTTCATATTCTCGATCTTGGTTATTGATCCGGAGTTTTATTTTTTCTCCAAGGCGCCGATTTAAGAGCGCCGCGCCGAGCGGGGAATTATGGGAGATTATTCCGGCGGCCGGATCGCTTTCCGTTGCCCCTAAAATTTGATAATTTTTCTCTTGTCCGCTTTGGCGCAGGGTAACGCGGCTGCCGAGCCGGATTGTTTCTGTATTTTTTTCTGGTCGGATTATTTCCGCGTTTTTTAGGCGATATTCTAAATCAAGGATCTTTTGGTTCAAACCGCGCAAACGGCCTTTGGCCAATTGGTAGCCGGCGTTTTCCGAAAAGTCGCCCATTTCAGCCAGGCGCTTTACTTCGCGCGCTAGTTCGGGGCGGGCGCTAAGCATTTTTTCTAATTTAGCTTTTAATTCCCGAAATTTATCTTCGGTCAGATAGGGATCAAGCTTGGCTTTTTGATGATTTTTTTCCGCTCGCCGAGTTGGTATTTGCATAGATTTTTAGATTATGGGAATAGGCCGCCGAATTATTAAGATGATTAAATGATTTAGTTTTAGCTTATCAAGAGGCGCGATTAAGCGGCTGATATTATTATAAATTAAAAAATAAGAAATAGCCAAATTTGTTTCTATCGCTATTTTGCGGTATAATATAAGTATAATAAAATTAATAAAAATTTATGAAAGGATTTAATGACAACATTGAAAAATTAACTTTGGAAAATGAAAATTTTCGCCGTGTGCTTTATACCGGCAAGAACAGCCAACTGGTTTTAATGAGCTTGAAGCCGAATGAAGAAATCGGTTCGGAAGTCCATCCGGCCAACGACCAGTTTTTCCGCTTTGAAGCCGGAGAGGGCAAGGTCGTCATTGACGGCAACGAATATCCGGTCAAAGACGGCGACGCGGTTATCGTACCGGCCGGCGCGGAGCATAATGTGATTAATCTATCCGCGGCGGAAGCGTTAAAAATGTACACGATTTATTCGCCGGCGCATCATCGCGACGGAATCGTCCGCGCTACCAAGGAGGAGGCCGAAGCTAACGATGAGGAGTTTGATGGCCAGACCACAGAATAGATCAGCGTTTAAAATCCCAATTTTTTCTAAAATGATTTTTTTAAAAAAGGTTTCTAGTGATCTATTGATATAGAGTTTATGAAAAAAATAATTTTTTTACTGGCCTTTATTTTGCTGGCTGTCGGGGTTTCGGCTTGCGCGCGCAAAGACGCACCTGCGGGCGGACTTTGGAACGGGGAAGAGATTAAGCCGGTCGGAGAAACAAAAACTATTAAGCTCTATTATTATAATCCGGATATTGATCGGGACGAAGCCGGGAATATCGTTTGCTCCGAACAAGGTTTAGTCGCGGTTGAGCGGGAAATCGGCGGCTTAGATAGCTTATCGGCCGAAGAAAAAATTAAAGTGATTATCGGTTTATTGCTCCAAGGCGAACTAAGCGCCGCCGAGCAAGATAGTGGGATTACGACAGAATTTCCTTTGTCGGGTTTGGAGTTAGCTGGTTTATCTTTAAACGACGGGGAATTGATTTTAGAATTTTCTGATTCGGAAAATAAGACCGGCGGCGGCTCTTGCCGCGTAGCTATTCTCTGGGCGCAGATTGCGGCGACCGCGCGCCAGTTTCCGGAAGTTGAGGCGGTTAGTTTTAGTCCGGAAGAACTTTTCCAGCCCTAGAAAACATTAAAATAGTTATCGGATTTTTTAAATGAAAAAAACCTATCATTGGATGACAGGTTTTTTTGCTCGTAACCTTTAATTATTTTTTAATTCAATGCTACGGACGCAAAATTAGAAATTTCTTCCCGCCGGGTAGTGTAATAGCATCTGAGGATGCCTAGTACCTTGCCCTTTTGTTTTTTAGATAAGCAACTTGTGCCTATTAATGGTAGGGGATTCGGTGCCTGGTTAAACACCTCTTCCAGACAGTTTATTTCTCGCCCCTCGTTTAAGGCTTTTATAGCTTCTAAGATAGCAGGAAGCAATATGGACCTTTCTACATCACTAAAGGACAAAATATCCTTTATGAAATGTGAGAAAAATCCCTTTGTATCCCCAGGAATTATCTTATTAGCGATTTGATCGGCGTTTTTTTTTGTTCACGACGATTTCTTCCTGTTCATCTTTCCCCTCATTAATAAGATAACGAATTTCGTTTATTTCTTCCATGTTATATTGTTTTTTGTTAATAATACGACTTTTTAATTCTAACCCTATTATACAATATAAATAATATTTTGTCAATAGATTAAGGCAGAATGCGGAATAAGACCTTTTAATTACTAAATAAGGCCTTTGGAATCGCTAAATAAGGCTTTTTATTTAAAAATAGCGACTCTTAACAATCAGCAAAATCCCTTGACTTCTTTTTTTATATATGTTATGCTTGTTTTAGAGCAAAAATATAGTGATTAGAAAGAGTAGTCGAATTTCAATTAGTCATATCTGGGATTTTTAGATAATATCGAAAAATCCCTGCAATTTGCCCTTTTATTTACTAAGTTTTAAAGACCATGACTGGTACTATTAAAACTCTTACTGACAGAGGTTTTGGTTTCATCACCGCTGAAGGTCAAGAAAAGGATTTATTCTTCCATAGCAATGCTTTGGTTGGAGTCCAATTCAATGAACTTCGCGAAGGTGACGCTGTTACTTTTGACACGGAGAACTCTCCGAAAGGTATGAACGCGGTTAATGTTAAGCGCGCTTAAGATCTTTCGTTAAAAATCGCCCGGGTAATGCCGGGCGGTTTTTAAATAGCAGGCCTTTACAAAAGTAAGATAAAATTATAAGATTAGATATTCTTTAAAAATTATTGTTTAACCTTTAATACCTCAGAAAATGATCAGAAGAGTAGAAAAAATTGACGACTTGGTTCCGATTAAGAACGTCGTTATTTCCGTTTCGGATAAACGAAATTTGGATGTTTTGGCAATCGGTTTGTTGAAATATTGTCCGGGAGTAAAAATTTATGCTTCTGGTGGCACTCATGAGGCCCTAAAAGCATTAATAAGTCCAGCCGGAGCTGAGCAGTATTTATGTGAAATTAGCGAATACACTGGTCAGCCGGAAACCGAGGGTGGTTTAGTAAAAACTTTACATCACAAATTATTCCTTGGTTATCTAACTGAAACATATTGTTCGGCGCATCAAAATGATTTAGCCAGGGAAAAGGCGACGCCGATTGACCTGGTAGTAATAAATCTTTATCCCTTTAAAAAAACTATCGCTAAACCGGAAACGACTTTCGAAGATGCCCGCGGCAATATTGATGTTGGCGGCCCCTCTGCCCTACGGGCGGCTGCTAAAAATTTTCTTCGGGTTATGACCTGTGTTAATCCGGAAGATTATAATTCGTTAGCAGATGAACTGGAAATGTTTTCTGGGTTTATTTCTTTAAATTCCAGAATTCACGCCGCTAAAAGGACATTTAAAATGTTAAGCGAATACGACAGCGCTATCGCTAAATATTTGGGTGAAGCGAATATTTGCGATATTATGAATGAATATGATATAGTGTAGGGGTAAATCGCTATCTAAAAACAAAAAAGCTCTCTTTTATGGAGAGCTTTTATATTTATGCCAATAAAGCTCTTGACTGCTATTAAAAAACGATGTATTATCAAAACTACCGAAATGACTATCAAAAGATTACGTCAGGGGGCGTAATTTTTTTTAATTATAAATAATTATGGAAATCAGAAATATTGCCATTATCGCCCATGTTGACCATGGCAAGACAACTCTTACCGACGCCTTGATGCGCCAGACCGGGATGTCCGACGACAGTGTGAGCATGGACTCTAATGATTTAGAAAAAGAGCGGGGGATTACGATCTATTCGAAAAATACTTCGGTCTTTTATCGTGATACGAAAATTAATATCGTTGATACGCCCGGGCACGCGGATTTTAGTTCGGAAGTGGAGCGGATTTTGCGTTCTATAGATTGCGTGCTTTTACTTGTTGACGCCCAGGAAGGCCCGATGCCGCAGACGAAGTTTGTTTTAAAAAAATCTTTGGAACTCGGCCTTAAGCCGATTGTGGTAATCAATAAGATTGACAAGCCGGCGGCGCGGCCGGAAGCGGTGAACGAAATGGTTTATGAATTATTTTTGGACTTAGGCGCGAATGACGAGCAGCTTGATTTTCCGGTAATCTACGCCGCTTCAAAACAGGGAATCGCGAAGAAATCCTTAAGCGATGAATCGGCTAATCTTGATCCGCTTTTGGATTTGATTTTAGAACATGTACCGGCCGCTTCTAGTATCGAAGCCGCGGGGAAAAGATTATTAGCCCAGCCCTTTAATTTAGCTTATGATAATTTTCTTGGCCGTCTGGCAATCTGCCGGATTTATGAGGGAAAGATTAAGGCGGCGCAAACGGTCTATATTGAGAATTTAAACGGCGAGACCAGAAGCGGCAAGACCACGAAACTTTTTACTTTTAGCGGTTTGAATCGGAAAGAAGTTATTGAAGCGGTGGCCGGCGATATTGTTATGGTCGCGGGTTTACCGGACATTTATATCGGCGAGACAATCGCTGAAGCGCCGGAGCAGGAACCTTTGCCGGCCATTAAAATTGATGAACCGACGATTTCACTTAATTTTTTAGTTAATAATTCGCCCTTTGCCGGAAAAGAAGGGAAGTTTGTTACTAACCGCCAGATCAAAGAACGTCTGGAAAAGGAACTGGAAGTTAATGTCGGTTTGAAAATTGATTTTTCTAATAATAGTTTTTATAAAGTTTTCGGTCGCGGCGAGCTCCATATTGCAATTCTTTTAGAGAACCTGCGGCGGGAAAATTACGAACTTCAGGTTTCCCAGCCCCAGGTAATCATTAAAGAAGAAAATGGCGTTAAATTAGAGCCGTTTGAGGAAATTACGATTGATATTCCGGAAGAGATGACCGGAGTAATTATGGAAAAAGTTTCTCGGCGCAAGGGCCAGCTCAAAGATTTAAAAACTCATAACGGCCAATCGCGTTTGATTTTTGAAATTCCGACGCGCGGCCTGCTCGGTTATCGCAATGAATTTATTGTCGATACGCGCGGCGAAGGAATTTTATGTACACATTTTGCCGGCTTTAAGCCGTATACCGGAGAGATTGAGCGGAGCCATTTAGGTTCTATGGTTTCAATGATTACCGGCAAGGCCCTGGCTTTTTCTTTATGGAATCTCCAGGATCGGGGAGTTTTATATATTAAGCCGAATACCGAGGTTTATGAAGGAATGGTAATCGGAAATGTGGCTAAAGGGAACGACATGTCGGTTAATCCGATTAAAGGAAAACAACTCACTAATGTCCGGGCTTCTGGTTCGGATGAAGCGATTATTTTAACGCCGCCTTTGGATCTAAATCTGGAAACGGCATTAAGTATTATGAATGAGGATGAATATCTAGAGATTACTCCGAAGAATATCCGTTTGCGCAAACAGCTTTTAACCGAGAATGAACGGGTGAGGGCGAAGCGGTAAACTAAAACTGACGAAGAGGACTAGTTAAAATTCCGTTTGACAATGAGCGGATTTTTATTTTATAATAAGGGATTCTTTAAAAATTATTGTTTAACTTAAATAGGAGGAATATGGAAAAAGCAGGATTTCAAACAGAAACTAAAGACGGTAGCCGAGAAAACGACCAATACGCCGCCTTAGGCGTAGATGCCGATAAGACCAGCGTCCGCCAAGCTTTCAAGCCGATAATTGATAATGATTATCCAAGAGCTTTCGTTAATATTGTTAAGAATCCCTTTGGACAGGGTGTGCTTACTCAGCACCAGGACGGCGATGGCAGTAAATCTGTCCAGCGCTTGCTCCATTATTTAATAACTGGAGATAGGAAACAGTTAGGGTATATGGTGGATGATGCTTTATCTATGAACGCTTCAGATATTTCCGCTAGCGGTTTTGTTTTCGGCCCCTGGGTTATTTCTCAAGTTTTAAATGCTAATTTGGAAACTTTAGAAGAGGGACTTAAGGGGATAGTCATGCAGGAAATTAGCCGCCGTTGGGCTGAGATTAGGAAATTTTATGAAGATAACGGTTTTAAGATTAAGTTCTTAGGTGGTGAAACTGCCGACTTACCCGATCAGGTTCGTTCTTCGGTTTTTGATATGACTATTACCGCGCAGGCAGAAGAGAGCGATATTATCAAAGGCGAGGTTAAGCCCGGTGACAGAATTTGGGGCTTAGCTAGCGATGGCCAAGCCGCTTGGGAGAAAGAGTGGAATTCCGGGATTATGGCCAACGGTTTGACGCTGGCAAGGTCGGTTTTGATGGGTAAGAATTATAATTTGATTTTTCTTAATCTTAACCTGCGTGGCGATTATTACCGCGGCCGGTTCCAGATTAATGACAAGCCAAGCATTCTTAATGGCTTGACCGTAAGTGAGGCTTTGCTATCACCGACTAGGCCGTGGGCGATTATTATCAGGAAGATTTTGGAAAGATTAAAATGGAATAATCGACTCCATATGTTGCATGGAATAAGCATCAATACCGGCGGCGGTGCTACTAAGATCAAGCATGTCGGTCAAGGAATTATTTATGATAAGACTATGCCAATTCCGCCACCTATATTTTTATTAATTCAGCAAGAATCCAAGGAATTATGGGAAAACATGTTCCGATCTTTCAATTGCGGCATCGGCGTCGATCTCGTCGGTGAAGACGATCCTGTTTTTGAACGGATAATTTTTGACGCCGCTTACGAATGCGGAATAGTCTTAAATAGTTTAGGCAGATGTTTTCGCAGTGGGGAGGAAAAAAATAAAGTTATGTTAAGGACTCCCTATGGAACTTTTAAATATTAAAAGTCCGGAGGTCAAAAATAAAAAACCCGTTAGTGATAACGGGTTTTTGATTGATTGGGCTATTTCGGCCTTTATCTTTTCATCATTTTCTGCTATAATTTTTCCATAAATTAAAAACAAAAAACCTATGAAAAAGACAAAAAAAACTTGGTTAATCATTTTGGCGGTCGTGATTATCATCGGCGGCTGGCTTTGGTCGTCCTATAATAAATTAGTGATGGCGAACGAGGGCGTGGATAATCAATGGGCGCAAGTCGAGACGCAATATCAGCGGCGTTTTGATTTAATCCCTAATTTAGTCGCCTCGGTCAAAGGCGCGATGGAGCAGGAACAGACGGTTTTTGGCGATTTAGCCGAAGCTCGGACCCGTTATAGCGGTGCGCAGTCGGTCAACGAGAAAGCGGCGGCCGCAACTGCGGTCGAAAGCGCTTTAGGACGCTTATTGGTAATTATGGAGAATTATCCGGAACTTAAATCCATAGACGCGGTCCAGACCTTGATGGCTCAGCTTGAAGGCACGGAAAATCGGGTGAGTGTTGAGCGCGGGCGCTTTAACGAAGCGGTTCGGGTTTATAATGTTTTAACCAAGCGCGTGCCGACAAATATGGTGGCCCGGTGGTTCGGCTTCTCTGAAAAAACTTATTTTGAAGCGGTTGAGGCGGCGGCTGAAGTGCCGAGTGTTAATCTGGATTTAAGCCAATAATTCGTTCTGGCTATCCGAAATTAATTTTATTATTCCATGCGACGGCCTTTATTTTTAATCTTAACGATTTTTGTTTTTCTATTATCCGGCCTTCCGGCTCGGGCTTATTCTAGCCCGGGAACGGCGGCCGGTTTTGTTAATGATTTCGCCGGTGTTTTAAGCGCGGAAGAGAAAGGCGCTTTGGAAGCGAAATTAGCGGCTTTTAACCAGGAATCAAGTAATGAAATCGCGATTGTGACGCTTGATAACCTTGGCGGCGACACGATTGAGAATTTTGCGGTCGAGCTTTTTAAGGAATGGGGAATCGGAAAAGAGAAGTTTGATAATGGCGTTTTGCTTTTAGTTGCGCTTGAAGAGCGGCAGATGCGGATTGAGGTCGGCTATGGTTTAGAAGGCGCTTTGCCGGACGCAACCGCTTTTCAGATTATTACTAAAACCTTACAGCCGGCCTTCCGCGCTGATGATTATTATGGCGGGTTAGATAAAGCCGCGGGCGAGATCATGGCGGCAACGCGCGGCGAATATATCGCGCCGGTCGGGGCAGACGCGATTGAAGATTTTACCTGGCGGAATATGGGTTCGGATTTATGGTTTTTTCTTTTATTCGTCCTTTATGCTTTGATCGGTTCGGTCCGGCGCGGCTTAGGCAAGACCAAGCGCTGGTGGCCGGGCGGCCTTTGGGGCGCGGCACTTGGTCTAATAATTGCTTTGATATTTTTTCGGACTTTAGTTTATTTAATCGCCTTGCCCCTATCTTTAGCTGGTTTCGGATTGCTTTTTGATTATTTAGTGTCTCGGGTTTTGCCTATGCCGTCAAAGACGCGCGGCCGGGGAATCTGGTTCATTCCGGGCGGACGCGGCGGCCGGGGCGGCGGCTTCGGCGGTTCTGGCGGCGGCTTCGGAGGATTCGGCGGCGGCATGTCCGGCGGCGGCGGCGCAAGCGGTTCGTGGTAAATTTATAGATTAGATTTATGATTATATGATCAAAAATTTGTTAAAGAATAATAATCTTCAAGTTTCAGATTTAGAAAGAGAATTAAAGGAAAGCGCTGATAAAAGGCAGGCCGCCATTTTGCAGCGCTTTTTTAAGACCGGCCCGGGAGAATATGGCGCTGGAGATGTCTTTTTAGGCCTTAAAGTGCCTCTAATACGCACTTTAGCCCGGAAATACGCGGATTTATCCTTGTCTGGCGTTCAACGGCTTTTAAATAGCAAATTCCATGGATTTCGTCTGGCCGGATTTTTGATTCTGGTCTATAAATATGAGGCCGCCGGAAAAAGTGCCGTGCGGCCAAGCCGGACGAAAAACATCAGTCAGCAAACGATTGTCATCGAAAACAGAAGCGCCCGGCAAGCAATCGTCATCGAAAAAGAAATCGTCCAGCAAGCAATCGTTACTTTCTATCTTCGCAACGCCCGGCGGGCCAATAATTGGGATTTAGTTGACTTATCGGTTTACAAGATTTTAGGTGATTTCTTATTACAGCAAACAAGGGTTGAACAACGGCGGATACTTGATAAATTAGCTATATCTGATAATATTTGGGAAAGGCGGATGGCGATAGTCGCGACTTATGCCTTTATAAAAAACGGGCAGGTTAACGAAACCTTTCGGATTGCCTTGAAGCTTTTGGGCGATAAAGAGGATTTAATCCATAAGGCGGTCGGTTGGATGCTTCGGGAAGCCGGACGGCGCGACCGGGCGGCTTTGAAAAATTTCTTGAACGCCCATATCCGACGTTTGCCGCGCGTTACCTTGCGTTATGCGATTGAACATTTTCCGGCGGAAGAGCGGCAGAAGTATTTGAAGAAATAGTGTTTAAATTTCAAATAACAAAATCCAAATTACCAATCAAATCCGAATTTCTAAATTCAAATATCAAAATTAGAAATTATGATTTTGTCATTGATTGGAAATTAGAACTTTGATATTAGAAATTTTAATAATAATCTTTTAATCTTAAATTTATGGATAATTTAGAAAAAAACGCCGGTCTCCGCCGTTCAACGGATGGCGAAGACAATGGCCAGAGCCGTTATGAGCTTAAAGCAGCGCGGCAGGAGAACCAGAGCTATAAGAAAATCGAGCAGGAAATTTTGAATTCCGGCGTTTATGGTTTGAATGATAAGGCCCGATCTTTGATTGCGGATTTAGCTACGGCGAGCGGCCGGGAAGAATCGGAAACAATATTGGCGATTTTGGAAAAATTCAATCAAGAGCAGGGCGCTTTACCGGATGGCTTGGGCGAAGAGTATGTCCGGATTTTATTTTCACCGGATGGTATTAAGCGGAAGATGGATACCGCCGGTAAGAATTTTCATGAGGCGGTGGCCGCTTTAGCAGTTAACGCGAAAGAAAAAAATGTAATTTTAGACGAGGAGCTAATCAATCAGGCGGTTAAGAAAGCGGAAAAGATTTTGTCTTTGATTGCCGTGGAAGTACCGGAAGAAAACGAATAATTTCGAATTAGTGACCGTGGAAATCCCGGAAGAAAACGAGTAAGCAAGATCGAGGAAAACCTTTTGAGACCGGGTCGTCAGTGAGCCGATAATTTAAGAATGTAGCCATAAATTAGTATTGCGGTTTTTAAAAGTGATGTTATAATTATAGGGACTTAAACATAAAATTTCCCGAATTTTCCGCTTGGATTCTTGGCGCGCTGTATGGCCGAAGTTGTCTAAGCTTGATCGGGACTCCAATAACAAAATATGAACGGCAATAGCCAACCCGGTCCGGAACGGCCGGGGCTCGCCGGTAAGACGATTTTAATCGTTAACACGGCCGGCGCGAACGACCCCTTACATTCTAAAAAAGCTTTTATCAGGAAGATAAAAAGTTTCGGGGTCAAGATAGTCGTTTTAGGACGGGAAGCGACGAGCTTCCAGCCCTATGTTGATTATTGCCTGAAGGCGGATACTTTGAATTATCCGAGCGCTTTGGCGGCTTTAGATGAGTTTTTAAAAGCGCGGCCGGAAATAAAACTTGACGGCGCCTTAACTTTTTTAGAAGACGATGTCCTTCTCACAGCTAAGATTGTCGATAAATATCATTTGATTGGGACTTCTTATAAAGTCGCCGGCCGGATCCGGAACAAGCATTCTTTTCGGGATTTTTGCGCCGCTAACCGTTTGCCGACGGTCGCCTGCCGGGAGCTTAAGAATAGCCGCGATTTAGAGGAAGTAGCGAAAACCACGCGCTTTCCCCTAGTGGTTAAGCCGGCTTATGGCGCAGCTAGCGCTTTCGTGGTTAAAGTCGATGATGAGGTGGAATTACGCGAAAGCTATGAATATATTAAGAAAAAGATTTCGCCCAGGGTCGAGTCGGCTTTGAACGACGGCTTGGAGATTTTTGTCGAGGAATATATTGATGGCGACGAGGTTGATCTTGATATCTTGGTTCAAAACGGAAAGATAAAATTTTGCGCGGTATCCGATAACAGCAAGACCTCGGAGCCGTTTTTTATTGAGAAAGTCCGGACTACGCCTTCTAATCTGCCGCCGAAGAATCAAGCCGAGCTTTTAGATATGGCCGACGAAGTTCTGGAAAAGCTCGGCATCCTTAACGCCTGTGTCCATTTTGAAGCGAAATCCACGGCCCGCGGACCGATGCCTTTAGAAATCAATCTGCGCCTGGGCGGCGACGAGGTCTATCCGAGCGTTAAGGCGGCCTGGCGTGTTGATTTAGTCGAGAATATGTTGAAGATTGCGCTCGGCGTTTATATTCCGAAATTTGAATTCCCGAGCGGTCCTTATGAATATCTGGCCGCGGAAACATTTTCCGCGCCATATTCCGGAACAATCGTTAATCTGGAAATTGACAAGGATTTGGAGCGCCGATCTTTTGTGAAAGAATTTGAATTTGAGAAACGTATCGGGGAAGCGGTCTTATGTCCGCCGGACGGCTATGAATATCTTGGTTGGATTTTAGTTTCCGGTCATAATCCTTTAGACGCCCAGGATAATTTGCGCGAGGCCGAGCAAGCGATTCGCTACGATATTGCAAAATTTCATCCGGCCTCGTCGATCGGCAAAACCCGCCGCCGTTCGCCCTTTTCCGCTTCGGCGATAAATGTTGAAATCTTAAAACGTCGGAGCAAAATCGAGAAGATCCGCCGGATGGAGATTTCCAATCAGCGGAATCTTCATATCGGAATTGCCTGCAATCTTTATAGTGAGAATGAGGTTGACCAGGAAACCGCGGTGGAAAACGATTTAACCGTTATTGGTCGGGAAATTGAAAAAACCTTGGCCGAGCGCGGCTACCGGCTCAGTTTTTTTGATTTTAATGATGTTGCTAAGGCCTTTAATGATTTAAAAAATAGCGATGTTGATCTGGTTTTTAATGTCTGCGAACGGATTAATAACTCAAGTTTATTAGAGCCCCATGTCGCCTCAATTATGGATACTTTACAAATTCCATACACCGGCTCAAATCCTTTTACTCTCGGCCTTTGCATCGATAAGATCCGGGTCAAGAAATTATTAACTTACCATAAGATTCCAACGCCGGAATGGGATTATGTTTATTCGCTTGACGACGATATCCGCGAGGATCTGCAGTATCCGTTAATCGTTAAGCCGGCAAACACGGATAATTCAATCGGGATTACCAATGATTCCGTGGTTCGGAATCGGGCCGAGCTTGATCGCCAACTGGAAAAAGTAATTAAGGAAATTGGCCGGCCGGCGCTGATTGAAGAATATATTGATGGCGATGAATATGACGTGCCGATTATCGGTTCGGAAGAGGACGATTTACGGGTTTTACCGCTTGCCCGTTCAATCTTTGACGCTTTGCCGGCCGACCGTTGGCATATCTATCCTTTTGAGGCTAAGTATTCCGAGAGTGAAATTTATAAAAAAATTGTTGTCCAACGGCCGCCAAAAAATATCAGCAAGCGCCTTGAGGCACTTCTGGGAGAAATCGCACTTGATACTTATAATATTCTTGATTGCCATGATTACGGCCGGATAGAGATTCGGGTTGATAAGAATAATAATCCTTATGTCCTGGAGCTTAACCCCAATCCTTCGCTTGACGCCGGCGGAACTTTTTCTTCTTCCGCCAAGGTTATCGGCCTTGACTACGGTGATTTTTTAGAAGAAATAATTCGTTTGGCGATTAAGCGGTATAAGGATAACCCGCCTTATTATCATCTCCAGCCGAATATGATGTAAAATTTTTTCCACCGGATACTTAGCCCGTGTGGTTTTTATTTTATTTAATTATTTGTTTAATTTATTTATTCGATTTATTTATCCGATAAATCATATCATGATTTATCAACCAATTTAGAATATGAAAAAAGTTAAAAGCATTATCCCGTTCCTTTGCGAGCTCCGCCCATCAAAAATATTATCAGGTGAAGTCGGTGCCTTCGCGGTTAGGAATATTAAGAAGGGCTTGATTATTTCTCGATCTGATTCGCCGGAAGCCGCTGTTTCTTTACCGCTTCGTTATTTTAAAAAACTCGATAAGATTACTCGGGAAAAGATTAATAGTTTTTCCGCGCTTGATAAAAATAAGGAATATCGCTTGCCGGCTGATTTAAATAATATGGGCGCTTCCTGGTATTTTAATCATAGCTGTTCTCCGAATATGGCTTTTGATCGTCAAGCGAATTTAGTCGCGCTTAGAAATATTAAAAAAGACGAAGAATTAACTTTTGATTACGGCTGGATTTTTGATGAGAAATTCAAGATGAAGTGCGCTTGCGGCTCGCCTAATTGCCGGAAAGTCGTTACCGGACTTGATTTACTTGATCCGGAATTTAGAAAATATAGCCATAATAAGATGTGGCCGGATACGCGGCTTCGGGTGGCGCTTACGGAGTGCCCAGCCAAGCAGCGATAACCAATAAGAGGCGAGAGATTTTAGTCAGATAAAGAAACCCTTGTATTTATTGGCATATTTTTAGGGGTGTGCTATAATATACTTGTATTTATTAGGTTTTCAACAGGCGGACTTTAAAAAGAATTTAGCGATTTCTTATTTAAGAAAAAAAGTAAAAATCGTGCTTTTAATAAATTTAAATATTATTTAAAAGAATCTTATTATTAAGCTCGGCGTTAGCCGGCCTATTAATCAGATTCTCACAAAGTTATGTCAAAAATGACCAAGTCCCAGATGATCGCTTCTTTGTCGGAAGCGGCCGGTTTAAGCAAAAAAGACACGGCGGCTTTCATGGATAACCTGGCCAGCTTCGTGTACAAGGAAGTTAAGAAATCCGGTGAATGCATTTTGCCTGGTTTCGGCAAGGTCGTAAAAGCGAACCGCAAAGCGAGAGAGGGCCGCAATCCGGCGACTGGGGAAACCATTAAAATCCCGGCCAAAACCGTAGTTAAATTTCGCTTGTCCAAGGCGGCAAAAGAAGCCATCCTTTAGTCCGGTAGTTTCGGGCGTTTCGGCGCTCGAGTTTAGATAGAAATTTGTTCTCAAAAACCATCCCGTTCGGAATCCGGGATGGTTTTTATTTGGGAGTGTTGCCGATGAACGGCCTTAGACCTAATTACGGCCGCCATTCATCAACATATTGGCCGAGGCCGAAATCCTTTAGCTTGTTAGTTAATTTAGTATTTTTATGGAGAAAAGAAATTAGGGAACCGAGTTCAATCTGGTAGCGGTTTTTAACGATTTTAAAAAGCAAGGCCCCGTCGGCCTTAATGGCCCGGCGGATGGTTTTGCTTTGGACGCCACCGACTTTAGCCGCTTCAGAAACAGAGAGCCAAATCGGGTTTAAGATTTTTTCGTCTTTAACCATGGGAATAGAGCTTATGGGGCTTAAGGACTGGCATTAAAGGCCTAAAAAGAGCATTTAGCAATAGTCCATTAAAATATCCACATTTTAAGTCCACAATATCCTGGACTTAAGTAGTATTATTTTAGTTTCCTAAAAATTAAAAGTCAAGGCCGGAAAGAATAAAGTTTTTAGCCATCAGTTAACCTTTGGTAAAAAGATGATGAAAATCAAAGGGAAAGGCGTATAGGCCATCATTTAATTGGTCGCAAAAAATGATAAAAATCTAATCGCAAGGCGTATTATTTAAAAGGGAAAGAAGTATTAACAAAAGGGCGCCTGGTAAGTTATTTAAGATAATTTAAAAGTTGCTTTTTCCCTTCGGCCGTGCTAAAGTAGAGGCAATTAAAAACAAAAAAGACACATAAAGCGGCGGGTTGATTTTCCCGTTATTTTTTGTTAAAAATAAATAAATGAGTTTTGATTTGATAAAAAAATTTAAGAATAAGCAGGCCTTAAGTAAATTAAAGAGCCGGGATAAAGAAGCTTTTATCAAGGCCTACGATGAGAACGCGGAGGAGATTCATCGCTTCGTCTATTTTAAGGTCGGCAATCGGGAAGAGGCCGATGATCTGACTTCAATGATTTTCTTGAAATGCTGGCACCATATCCAGAATAAAACCCTGGAAGACGCTAACACTTTACGGGCTTTATTGTATAAGATTGCGCGGACTTCAATTGTTGATTATTACCGGGCAAACAGCGGCCGTCCGGCCGCGTCTTTAGACGATGAGGAGAATAAAATCGAGATTATGGACGATTCTGAAGATCCGCGGGACCGCCTGGATCGGGAAAGGGAAATAGAGCTTATCCGGCGGCAATTACCACTTTTAAAGGAAGAATATCGGGAAATAATTATTATGAAATTTGTTAATGATTTATCGCTTGATGAGATTGCTGATGTAAGCGGGAAAAGCAAGGGGAGTATCAAAGTTATGATTCATCGGGCGCTTAGCGCTTTAAAAGAGATGGTTGAGAAAAATTTGGCTGAATCATCCGGATCGCCCGCGCCCGGCGAGATTGGAAAAGCAGCGGTTAAACCGCGTCGTTCGAGAAAAATGACGGGATAAAAAACCATTAAATAAAATATCTAATTAAAACAAAAATAGCTATTAGTCAAGTGTAACTTTATTGTAATTTATACGTATATTATAGTGTAAAGTTATTAAGCATTTTTTAGTAAATAGTAAAATTTATGACTAATAACGAACTCATCTCTAAACTGAATAATCTGAAAAATGTCAATCCCGGGGCGAGCTGGAAAAAAAGCAATCGGGATCTTTTATTGGCTCAAATTTCAAATTCCGGAGCAGAAGAACTTTCGACTTGGAAAATTTTTGTGATTAATTTTGAAAGCGTCCTAAAAGCCGCGGTTCGTCCGGTATCGGCTCTGGGCGTTTTTGTTTTATTATTGTTAGGCGGGGCGAGTAGCTACCAGATTTTCGCTCAAGCGAAACCGAACGACTCCTTATATATCGCCCGGGTAATTTCGGAAAAGGTTAAACTTAATACCGTTGTTAATACGCAAGAGCGGGATAAATTAGCGGCCCGTTTTGCTTCTAACCATGCTCGGGATATCAGCGCGATTTTAGCCAATCCGGAATTTAATAATGAAGAGAATCAGGACCAGGTCGCGAAGTTAAGTGAAAGCTTTAATAAGGAAGTCGATACGGTTAAAGACCGGATTAACCGGATAAGCCGCGCGGACGCGCCGGTCGCGAGTGAAACTGAAGAAGAAAAAGAAGGGGAAGCAGAAATAATTATTGCTGATAGTTTTAAGGACGATAGTGGGATTCAATTAGCGGAAGCAGAAACGCCGGTCGCAGAAATATTAGAAACCGAGACCGAGATTGAAGTTGAAGCGGAAAAAGACGAGGCGGTCGCTTTAGAAATAAAGAAAGACGAGGCGGCTGAGGTATTGGCGGACGAAGGAGCGGATGCGGCGTCTAAGGAAGCGGCCAGCGCTTTGTTGAAGAATTTAGCTATAGAAGCGGAAGAGAAGGCCGCGGATGCGGATAACGTAGCGATTGAAAAAATATTAAATGAAGCCAAGGAATTATTTGATAATAAAGAATACGACGGCGTCCTGGAAAAACTCCAGGCCTTAGGAGAGCTTATTAAGTAATCTTTAATTTTAAATTTCGATAGCGCTAATCTGTTAGTTTATCTCTCCTTGTTAATCCTAGCCGGAAGATCCGTCTTCCGCTCCGGACGGACCGGATGAGATAAATTAACAGATTCGCGTTTGCGAATCGGCAGACCTGATCAAGGTCGAGTCGCAGTGATGCGGCGGTTTGTCCATTATTAACCTTAAATTTCAATTCAAAGCTTGAAAGAAAGCAAATCAAAGAAATCCGTAAATCGGTTAAGCTTTTCTCCAGTCGGCGGGCAACACGCGCTTGACTGGCAGAACTTTTTTGAAGATCAGCCGGTCATCGCCTTAAGCTAAAAGCCGAATGGCGAAGCGGGATTCCGACTGATTTACCCTTTTCCGAAATTTCTTTTAAAGTAGAGTAGAGAATTGATCCTTATCATTATTGTTTAGTTCCGACTACTATTGTCCGGACAAACTATAATGATCTAATCATTAATTATGAAAAAATTACGCAAATTCCTAGTCAGCAGCGTAATGGGATTAACGGTTTTAGCCATGTGTGGCTTAGTTGCTCCTGAGGTCAATGCGGCCGCTTCCGCGGGCGATTTGATCAAAATGAGTGGCAACTCTTCCGTTTATTACCTTGGCGCTGATGGCAAGAGATATGTCTTCCCTAACGAAGCGACCTATATGTCGTGGTATTCTGATTTCAGCGGCGTGGTAACCATCCCGTCTGCCGAACTTCAGAGCTACGCTCTCGGTGGTAACGTTACCATGAGACCGGGTACGAAGTTAGTGAAGATTACGACTGATCCTTCTGTTTATGCTGTTGAAACCAATGGCACGCTCAGAAAGATCCAGAGTGAAGCTCAAGCGGCCGCTTTATACGGCACGGATTGGGCAAAACGGGTAGTTGATGTTCCGGATGCTTTCTTTACCAACTACACGGTTGGTGCGGCTTTAGCGAGCGGAGCGACTCCGGTCGGTTCTTTAGTTAAGAACGCGACTGGCGCTGATATCTTCTACTATGATGGTACTAATTATCGGAAAATTGATAACGAAGCAGCCATGACGGCTAATCGCTTTAAGATGAGCGACGTCATTACTGCGGCGACTACGGTTGCGGCCGGCGGAACGGCGATCACGGCGGCGGAAACCGCTTTGGTTAATGTTTCTCAAGGCGCTTCTTCTCCGAGCACGGTTATCACTGGCTCCGGCCTGATGGTTTCTTTGAGCTCGGCGACTCCGGCGGCAGCTGGTATTCCGGCGGCCTCTCCGATGGAATTCTTAAAGATCAATTTAACGGCGGCTAACGACGGCGCGGTCAATGTTTCCGCGATTACTTTAACTGCTTATGATCTTGGGACTTCTACTTATATTGATGAAGTTACCTTCTATGATAACGGCGTTAAGGTCGGAACTTCAAAGAACTTTACTTCGGACCGCGTTGCTTCCTTTAGCTTTGCGACCCCGATTACTGTTAACGCGGGTACGACTAAGACCTTGACCGTCAAAGCGACGATCGAAACCGGCCAGAGCGGAAACTTCGCGATCGGTATTGCGAAAGCGGCGGATATTACCGCGACCGCGTCTGCGGTTTCCGGTTCTTTCCCGGTTGTCGGTAACACGATGTCCATCGTTTCCGGTGCGACTATCGGTACGGTTGCTGTTTCTAACGTTAATGGCACGGATACAGATAATAAATTCGGCGAAGATAATGTTCTTTTAGCTGGATTTGATTTAACGTCTGCTAACGAGCCGATTCTTATCCAGTCCATAAAATTACGGAATGGCGGAACCGACACGACCGGTATCGTTGATAACTTGAAGTTATTGGTTGACGGCACGGAAGTCGCGACCGGTACTTATGCTGATAAATACGTAACTTTTGCCATGAACAATTACAAGATCGCGAAAGGCGATACGGTTCAGGTTGAAGTTCGAGGTGATTTAGGTATAGCTAATGCTAATGATACCTTCACCTTATATATCAAGGATATCAATGATTGTGTCTTCCTTGGTCAGGATTACGGCTTCGGCGTTCAGTTGACGGCCGCGAGCTTTGCTTTATTAGACACGACGACTGAAGGTATTACTGTTACCTTAAAGACCGGTCAATTCACGATTGATATGGATAAGACTGCAACTCCTTCCAAGGATGTTAAAGCTGGCGACAACGATGTTGTCTTAGCGACTTTGGTTATGAAGTCTAATGGCGAAAATGCCACGATCGAACAGATCGTTGACAGTGGCGCTGGTGACTTTGAAATCAATGGTACTGGCTTAGCGTCTGGTGAACTTGAGAACGTAGAAATGCGTGACGTTGCCACTGGCGCCGTCTATGACATTACTGCGACTTGGGTTAACGATACCTTATGGACATTGTCTATGACCGATGAGATTTCCTTGGTTAAAGGCGTAGCCAAGACCTTCCAGATCCGCGCTGATATGAGCGATACTGCTGGTGCGGTAATCGACGATGGCGATACTATTTATGTCGTTGTTGATGGAGGAGCTATGACGATTACCGGCGAAACTTCTAACGCCTCTATTACTGATATTACTCCGTCTTCCGTTACCTCCGCGACCGCGACGGTTAAGGATGCTTCCTTGACCTGGACCCCGACTGCTTTATCAACCCAGACGGTTGTCGGCGGCGCGCAGGATGTCGTTGTTTATCAGGCCTCTTTGAAAGCTGGTACGGCTGATGGTATTAAATTGTCCGCAGTGACGATTTCTACTATTGGTCACCAGGCAGCTTTCACTGATGCCGATATTACCAAGTTAGATTTATACTTGAACGGAAAACTGCTCAAGTCCGTTTCTAACAGCATTGTTGAATCTGCTGCGACTCCGACTGACGGTTATATTACCTTCAACTCCTTCAGCAGTGAAGCTGACGCGACGATCGCGGCCGGCGCCACGGTTAACTTAGTGGTTAAAGCGTCTTTCGCTTCCACGATTACCGCGGCCGGTAGCTTTACCCTTGAATTAGAATCTGCTGACGATGTTACTTCCCGCGCGGTTTCTACCAATGATGCGGTTACTGAAACCGGTACTATTTCTACAGCTTCTGGTACGGTTACCACGACGGCTAATGGTACTTTGAAGGTTGAGTTATTAACCTCCGGTTCTAAGACCAAGGATACCTATGTCTTGGCTGGCGCGGCTTCTCCGGCCGATCGCTATTTGGCGGAATTGAAGTTTACCACGCAATATGAACCGATCAAGGTTACCCGCTTACGCTTAGTCGATACCGGCACGGCGGCTTCTGATGATATCGCTTCTGTAAGATTAGTTACCAGCACTGGTACGATCGTAGCGGAAGAAATTCCGGAAGCTGATGGTCATGTTACTTTTGATCCGTTTGACTATACTTTCGCGGCCGATCAGGCGACCTCTTTGTACGTCCAGATTGTTACCCGGGGTATGAATGTTTTGAATGATCCGACTTCAACCGCGGATTATAGACAGACCGTGATCTATAACATCGATCCGGCCGCTACTGGTATTGTGGCTAAGGGCGCGAATTCCAGCGTTGCCACTACTTTAGCGGTGGATATTGATGATAATGTGATTACCGCGGGTGAATGGTCTCGGGCGGCGACTTTGTCTAAGACCGCGACTATTACCGGTTCAATCTTGAACACGATTACCAACGCGATGTCCGACGGCGCCCTAACCGGCGGTACGGGCAAGACCTTGGCTAAGTACAAGTTTGTCTTTGATAACGGAAGCAACCGCACCGCGGCTAACTCTGAATTAAAGGCGATTCTTGATGCTTTGACCGTTACCTTCTCTAAGGCGGCTGATGTTGTCGTTGCTAATGTTAAAGCTCATATCGACGGTACTGCCACTAAGGTAGCCGCTGATACGGAAACTACTTTAACTGCGGCTAACGCTTCTGGTTCCGCGACTTGGGATGCTTTGACCTTACAGGGCTTAGCTGATGACGGCGCGGTTGATGGCGAAGTCACCTTGGTTATTACCGGTGACGTTACCACGACTACGGCTGACAGCGAATATATCCAGACTTCGCTTGCGGATTTGGGTGGTTCCGGTAGCGATGACGATGTTAACTTCATCGGCGACGGTACTGCGGCTGGTACTGCTTTAACCAACATGTATTTGCCGGTTACGGAAGTTATCGGTGGTACTTTGGCTGAGTAGTCCGAAGTTCTGAACAGTTTTCCCGATTGGCTATAACAAATCGGTAACGAAAAGGGCGGCGCAAGCCGCCCTTTTCTAATAGAGAGAAGAATAAAAGAGCCCCGGCCGGGGCTCTTGGCTGTAGCTTAAGGAATTGAGACCACACATAAAATTGTGGCCGACGAAAAAGTCGGCCTTTTTGCTTTTAATTGCTGTTTATTTTTTCTTTAAAAAATCTTTATCCGAACTTCATTCGGGGTTTGCTATGATGGAGGAGAAAAATTTAATTTAAGGAATATGGATAAATATAACAAAAAAAATTTTAAGAAAATAAAAAACAAAATAAATAGCCAGTATAAAAATATTGGCCGTGTTTATAATCCAGCCTTAAGATCTAACGTTTCGTTTAATTCTAACGGTTGGCATCATCTTTGTTATGATAATAACCGGTCTGAACGTAGTAAAGCAGTTCAAATAAATAAACTCAGATTTTTTAGCAATGCGGTAAATATTATAAAAAAGTCAACCACGATTCAAGAGTATAGACGAGGAAAACTTAGTATTGATGGAAAGGAATCAGTAGTTGAATGGTTTGCATTTTGGTCAATCATTAGTTTTATAAAACTAATCAGGATAAAAGTCATAGTTAGACGTATTGGAGGGCTTAATGGCCAATATCATTTTTGGAGCGTGATGCCATTTTGGTCTCTTCGACAGGGAGAGAGGTTTATTGGATCGGCTGGGCTGGAGTATGAATAAAATAAAAACACTCTTTTTTTAAAAGAGTGTTTTTATCGTGCCTGCTTTTCGGCTTATAGCCCCGATGGGGTTAGGCCGAACGGAGCCTTCGCTCACAAGCACACTATTATTATATATCGGTTTATTATAATTGTCAAAATATTGTGCGAGCGAGTTTTGTGGAGCGCTAACTGGCCGGAGGGAGTTTTTTTGTGTTATAATATTATTGGTATTTTTATGAAAAAATAAATTTAAATTTTTCGTAAATATTTTTAACTTATTTTTAAAAATCTTATGTCCGCTAAAACTTATTTAAGAATTCTCCAGGGAGGGCTTATCCTTTCTTTGTTAATAGTTTTTTTTGTTTTTCGCGATCTGCTTTTCCCGTTCATAACCTCAAAACAGCTGCCGTTTAATATTTTAATGGAAATTTTGTTGGCGATTTGGCTGGTCTTTATCCTCCGTTACCCGGCCTATCGGCCGCGTCGTAGTTATATCAGCATCGGCTTACTCGCTTATCTGGCCGCGATTTTGGCTTCTTGCGCTGTGAGCGTTGATTTTAATTTAAGTTTTTGGGGCGATGCCGAACGGATGCTTGGCTTATTCCATTTAACGCATTTTTTTATCTTTTATTTAATTTTAATTACCGCTTTTCGTTCCTGGCGGGAGTGGAGCGTTTTATTTCTATCCTCGGTTATAGTCGCGACCGGCGTGAGTTTAATCGGTCTATTCGGACCGGATATCCATAGCACAATCGGCAATACGACTTATGTGAGCGGTTATCTGATATTTAATTTATTTTTTGCGGCGATATTATTTATTCGAAGCCGGAATTGCGGCCGCTGGCTTTATCTTTTGCCAGTGGCAATAATGCTTGTCGAATTCGGTGCTTGCCGGACTTCCGGCGCTTTTATCGGCTTGACCGCCGGCGTCCTGCTTTTTATATTCTTGCTTGGCGCTTTCCATAAAAAAAGGGCTTGGCGCCGGACTGCGCTTATCGCCGCCTCTTCCTTGATTTTAGTTTTCATAATTTTATTTTCTAACCAGTCCGCGCCTTGGTTTAAGAATAGTTTTTTGCGTGATTTAAGCTTTGCTAAACCGACTTTCCAGACCCGGTTGATTTCCTGGCGGGCCGCGGCCAAGGATTTTAAAAACCATCGGCTTTTTGGCACGGGCTTTGGTAATTATGCCGTGATTTTTGATAAGCATTTCGATTCTAAATTTTTTAGTTACGCTACGACCGAAACCTATTTTGATCGGGCGCATAATAATCTGATTGATATCGGCTCGACGACCGGATTGGTAGGCCTTATAACTTATTTAAGTATATTCGCCGCCGCTTTATATTATTTGATTCGAGAGTTTAAGAAAAATGGCGGGCGGATTGGAATTGATGAAAGCGGCGCGCGTCGGAATTTAGAGTTGTCTTTAATCATTGCTCTTTTAGGGGCTTATTTTGTCCAGAATTTAGCGGTTTTTGATTCTTTTGTTACTTATATCGGCTTGATGATGATTTTAGGTTTTATTTATTGGCGTAGTACTGGGGCGGAGCAGGCGGGAGACGAAACTGAAAACGAAGAAAACGAAGAAGACGGTTTGGCCACGACGCGACCGGTCCGGCTCGGTCCGACTTGGGAAAATATTGTCTTGATTATATTCTTAGCCGGCGCCTTATTTTTTGCTTATCAGTTTAATATTAAGCCCTGGCGGACTTTTGCCGGCGTAATTGAAGGTTATTCTAATATTACTTCCGGGCGGGTTGCCGCCGGTTTTGATGCTTATCACAAGGCCCTGCGCGGCGGCCCTTTGGATCGTGACGGCCGGACAACTTTTATTAATTTGGCTGTTTATGATCAGGCGATGTTAGATTCCTTAACCCCGGCTTCAGCCGCGGAATTTATGGAATACGCGATTGATTTAGCCCGACAGAATGTCGCTCAGAGCCCCTTTGATAGCTTGATACAAATGCAATTAGCCCAGATTTTAGACATGACCGCTCGTTTTTATTACGCAAAATATCCTAATCCAGAAAAGGTTAGCGAGTATTCGGCTGCGGCTATGGACGCCATGGAGGATTCGCTTGCTGCCAGTCCGGGCCGGGCGCCGGTCCATATCGTTAAAGCGCAGATGCTTTTATCCCGCGGCGAAACCGAAGAAGCGATTAAAACTATTGAACACGCGATTTCCCTTAACCCTGATTATCCTGAGGGTTATTGCCGTCTGGCGCAATTTTTTATGGTTTTAGGTAAGGATGATGAAAAATATGAAATGAGGATTAGGGAACCATTAGATAAGTGCGCGGAATTGAATGGCGCGGTCAGCATCGGTTCGCCGACTTTATTGATGGATATTATTACTTATTATTCGGAAGCCGGCGATTATGAAAAGGCGCTTTATTTTGCCGAACGCTTGGCGGAGATTTATGGCGAGGAGACCTTGGTCCAGTTTAATCTGGCGAAACTCTATCTTATTGTCGGCCAGGACGACCGGGCGGAAGAAATTATCGCCGGGTTATTATCAACGGGATTAGATGCCCAGGCGGCCTGGGATGAGTTTAAGGCCAAAGTTTTAGCGGAAAGAGAAAAAGCCGCGGCGGGGTTATCGGAGTAAAAAACCAGATAAAATCTTTTTTTAGAAAATCAGGCCGGTCGGTCTGATTTTTTTGTTTTGGGGAAAAATCCGAAACATTCAAGCAGGCTTAGGGTTTTTATTTTTAAACTAGAAAAAATATTTTAATAAAATTTAAATATTCCATCAGGAGCTTTTTGTTATAGTAGGATTAGCGCTAAAGCTTGGGATTCAGAATGAAAACGATTTTTAAGGGCGGCCTTAGAACGGGCGCGGGTAAGAGGCCTAAATTAATTTTAAATATTATGATTATGAAAGAAGTTTTTAATCGTTTCTGGGTAGCAGCGAAAGATCGTTTGAAATTTAAGCGGGCGCGGGCGCTTTGGGCAGGATGGCCGAAAAAGAAAAAATTATTTTTTCTTATTGGCGGTCCCCTGATTATTTTTGTTGTTGGAGTCCTTATTTACTATTCTTTGGCTTTAACTTTAGTTAGCGCCGGTGAAGTCCGCTTGGCGGCTTTAAAAGAATCTTATGAGAAAGAAGAAATCTGCCATGAGGCCTGTGCTCTGGCGCGGCGCGGGATTAGTGATAAAATTACTGAAATATTAGCGGAAGATAAGGGGATGGATTCAAAAACTACCCGGCGTCTGCGCGCTTATTTTTTGGATGAAAATTTAGATTTGAAATTCCGGGCGGAATTAGCCGCGATTCTTTTCCGGGCAACGGGGCCGGGAAATCCGCCAGAATATGTTTTTGAATATTTGGTTACGGGCGCGGAAGATTATTTGCGGGCGGCCATAATTAATATTTACGGCTTGGATCCGGAAATTGCTTTTTTGTTTTTAGATTCCGAAGAAAAGATAGAAATAAAATTAGCCGCTATCCGGGCTTTAAGCAATTATCCGGATAAGCAAGGAACCTTTTCCGCGGCGCAGTTGGCGCTAATCCGCGGCTTAGCGCTTGATTCGGCGACTGATCAACGTTTGCGCCAGCCCTTAGTTCTTTTATTGAGCGATTATTATCCATTATTTCCCGAAGAAACCAGAGAGCTTCTAAAAGTAATTTATGATAGTCAAAACGCGGTTGACGAAATCAGCCGGGCTTTTGCCGCGGATCTTTATAATCGGTTTCGAGGCAATGGCGAAGAAGAATTGATTTTGCCGGAAATCAGCGAAGCGCAATGGGAAGATTATTATAATAATTAAAAATAATTTTATGAAAACCAATAAATCTTTTGTTCGCCTTATTAAAAATTTTTTAAAGGTTATCGCTGTTCTTTTTCCCTTGTTCGTGCCGGCGTTTTGCCGCGCGATGCCGCCCGGGACTTTATTATATCGGACGACTGATGGTGGGAAGATGTACGGCTATAGCGGCGATCCTTTGATTGAAGCGCCCGGCGGGATAATAAAAGGAATTAATCCTGGTCATGTCGCAATGTATATCGGTAAAGAAAATGGCGTTGATTACGTGGTTGAGGCCTTGGCCGGCGGGATTGTAAAATTGCCGGCGAAATATTTTGTTAATTTAGATCAAGGCGAGGAATTTTTAGGGGCCTTAGTGCCGGAAGCAGCTGATGCTTTAGATCGGGCTAAGGCCGTGGCAATCGCGAAGAGTTTAGCGGAAATGAAATTGGCTTATGATTTTGATTTTAAGAAACAGAAAGGGCCGGGAAATGGAGAATGGACTTGTGTCGGTTTAACAGAAAAGGTTTATGAAAGTGCGGCTTTGGCTAATCCGAATAATTTAACGACTTTGGAATATGACCCGAATAAGTATGCGGTTGATATTACGCCCGACGGTTTTGATAATTATAGTTTTATAAATAAGGCCGGCGATTGTTTTTCCCGAGAATATGAATTTTCTAAAATTTCTCGGCGTGAGGATTTGCTTTTGCCGGCGCCGGAATTAGTCGGTTTTAACGCCGGCCTGGAATATGAGGGCGAGCGTTATATTTTTCTGCCCTATACCCAGTTTCTCCAGCCGACCTTAAAAGAAGTAGCGGTTGATATTGATATTGCCTCTTCTTTTTCCGGCGAGGAAATCCGGGGTAAAGCTAAAAGCGCCGGAATAATCTTGCGGTGGAGTTTAATTAATAATCCTTTATCTTCCTTGAAAATAGCGGTTAAAGAAGCTAAAGATTCGGTTAGCGCGGTTGTTTCAAAAATAAGCCAAAAGCTATTCGGCGATGATTCAACGGGCGGCCTAGTTCTGGGCGGAGATGATTTAGCAGGGGCCGATACGGACGCTAAAACGAAAACCGCGTCGGCCGCCAGCGCGACAAAAGAAAAGAATGGCCTTAAAATTATAGTGAATAAAGCCGGACCGACAGTTGGGCGCGGGGCGTCCGGGTCTTGGGGGGAAGAAACGGGGTCAGAGTCGGAGAATAAGGAGTCGGAGGGCGCTTTAAAAAAGACGGGTAGCGGCGGTTCGGGAAGCGCGGATAGTAAAAACTCGGTTAAAACAACATTGACGATAAAAGAAGCGATCGCCGCCTTATATGATCCGCCGGGAATTAAAGAAGCTCTAGCTGCGGTCACGGAAAAAACCGAAGTTGAAGAAAAAGAAGCGCTTGAAGAAGAAGCCGGTTTAGCGGCTAATGAAATTTATCCGGCTTCGGGCTCAACTGGTGGCGGCTCAAGTTATCAAGAAAATATTGTCTGGCCGGAAATTTTAATTAACCGGATTTACGCGACCGGTGATAATGATTGGGTTGAGCTTTATAATCCGACCGATTCTGATTTTGATTTGGCCGCGGCCGGATATCGTTTAGAAAGAACAAAGACGGCCGAAGATCCGTCGCTGGCGATGCGAATAGGTGAAGTCGCGGACGGGACTTATCCCGGCGGAACGATCATAAAAGCTAAGAGCTATTATTTAATTGTCCGTGATGAGGCCAGTGATTACTACCGGAATCAGGCTGATGCGATCGCGACGCGGGATGAATTTTCCTGGACCGGCTCCGGTTATACTTTATATTTAGGTTTAGGCGCGATAAGTTCAAGCGGTGATTCTGATCTTATTGACGCGGTCGGTTATGGCGCGGACGCGACTTATTTCCAAGGGAACGGTCCGGCTCCGGAAATTTCTGATAATTACGTCCTTAGCCGTTCAAGCCAATATGGCAATAATTCTCTAGATTTTTCTTTAATCTTAAGTGATGACCCGGCGGTTTTAGCCGCTTTGGCCGCGGCTGAAATAGAGAATGAGGAGGCAGGAGAAGAGGAAGGCGAAGCAGGAGATAATGCGGGAGAAGAGGGGGAAACTGGAGGGGAAGAGGAAGGGATAGAAGATGAGGGAAATAACGTTGAAGAAAGCGGTGAAGAAAATCAAGGGACCGAAGAAGAGGCCAATATCGAAACTGAATCCGGGACCGAGACCGAAGAAGCCACGGATGACGGAACCGGCTCCGGGTCTGAGGCCGAAACCGGAGCCGAAATTGAATCCGAAACCGGATCCGAAGCTGAAGCTGAAGCTGAAGCCGAGGCCCCCCTGGCTCTAATCAGTAAAATTTATGCGACTGGAAATGATGATTGGATAGAGCTTTATAATCCGACCGATTTTGATTTTGATTTGGCCGCGGCCGGCTATCGTTTGGAAAAAACTAAGACCGCTGTTGATCCGTCGTTAATTATGCGGATTGGCGATGCCGCGGATGGGACTTATCCCGGCGGGACGATTATTAAAGCCAAAGATTATTATTTAATCGTTCGCGATGAGGCCAGTGATTATTATTTAAGCCGGGCAGACGCAATTGCGACGCGGGATGAGTTCTCCTGGACCGTTTCCGGTTATACTTTGTATTTAGGTATTGGCGCTATCAGCGCGAGTGATGATTCGGATATAATAGACGCGGTCGGTTATGGCGCGGATGCGACTTACTTCCAAGGGAACGGTCCGGCTCCGGAAATTTCCGATAATTATTTTTTAAATCGGAGCTCTTGGAGCGGCGATAACGCGGTTGATTTTAATTTATCCCCGGCCGAAGATCCGATTGCCGCGGCCGCTTTGGCTGCGGCGTCGTCGGATGATAGCGCTCCGCCGACAGAAGAAATAGAACCGACAACAGAACTTGAAGATAAGGATGGCTTAACCTTAATTCGTTCGGACAATTTGATTAATCTCTGGCATTTTGACGAATGTTACGGCGAAGGCAGTTGGGCGGTCGGTCGCTGGGATTGCGCGCGGGCAGTCGGGGGATATAATGACGACTTTTCCGCGGCTCTTTCCCCGGCGGCCGATCTTAATGGTTTTTCTTTAGCGCTTAATTATAAAAAAGCGGGCAATAGTCCGCGTTTGACCATAAATTTAAAAAATGATGAAGAAAATAGGGTTATTTTTACTTTAGAATCTGGTTTGATAACGGTTAAGGGATTGCCGGAGACAGAAGGGCGCTATTATCTTGATGTCCCTTTCGGTGAAGAATGGCATCAGGCCGTTTTAACCGTTAATTGGGAAAAAGATTACTGGGCGGTTTATATAGACGGAGAAGAGCGTATCAGGGAGTCGTTTATGGCGGCGTTGCCAATAATTAATGCTTTAAGCGCCGGCGGTACGGCCGGAGCGGTTTTAATGGATGAGGTCGCGGTTTGGAATCGTCCTTTAAGCGGCACGGAAATTGCTTTTATTAATAACTCGGTTGCGCCGTTTAGTCCTTTAACTCCTCGCGAAGCGAAAATTATTCCGGAGCTTAAATATCATTGGAATTTTTCCGAGGGTACGGGTGAGACGGCTCTAGATAATGTTAGCGGTGCGACGCTTGATTTGCCGGGCGGCGCCTGGACGGCGCGGGCTCATGACAATTATGCCTTGAGCACGGTTTACAACAAGATTTACGCGGCCGATTTTCCGAGCGCTTTAGTTTCCCGGGATATTTCTTTAACTTTTTGGTGGCGTAATAGCGCTTATCCACAGGAAGGCCGAGCTAATATTTTTCTCGGTAATCATATTTTTTCCTTATTAACGAATTATTATCGGCCGGCTTATTGGTTTAATGATTCTTACGGAATAATCAGCCAGGGAGCGGATATAACTATTCCGAATGACGATGCTTGGCATCATTTAGCTCTTGTTTATGATTCTCATGACTATCGTCTTAGATTTTATGTGGACGGGGAAGAAACAAAAGCTATTCCTTTAATCTGGTGGCCGCCGGAAACCGCGATTCAGGATCTTAAGATTACCAGCGATGGACAAAGTTCGGCCCTTGACGACCTTAAAATCTGGCGCGGCGCTTTAAGCGCGGAACAGGTTAGGGAAATATACGCTAATAATTAAGAAAAAAAGCCGCGTTCAGCGGTTTTTTTCTTGCTTTTTTTTGTCTTTTATTGTACTATTTTAAACGTTATCGAGGTAAGCGGGCGATCGCTCCGTTTTTTAAATAGTTCGCTGTTTAAAAGGGGGAGAGGAAAGTCCGGACTCCAAAAACAGGATAGTGGGTAACGCCCACCGGTCCGCCAACGAGCGGATTAGGGATAGCGCCACAGAGACAATACTAATTCCGGAATATTTAAACGGAATAAAAGGTGAAAAGAAATCGGGTGCGTTGAGCGCGGCTTCGGCCGGGTAAAGCGCTACCGTTTTCGGCCTCCGGCGACGGAGAGACCGCGGCAAGCCCTATCTTGGAGCAAGAGCAAACTCGTTTTATTTTTAGCTTCGGCTGATTATAAAGCGAAGACAAGTAGCTCGCTTGAGCCCTTTGGCAACATCGGGCCTTAGATAAATGATCGCTTAGAACAGAATCCGGCTTACGGCTGCCTTGATAACTTTAGTTTATCAGCGCTTGGCGCTTCATATATGAAAACAAGAAAAATCGAATCTTTTTTTTCCGTGCTTTTTGTGCCTTTGGATTTTATCCTCGTGGTTTTGGCCGGAGTTTCCGCTTATTATTTAAGATTCTCTGAATGGTCGGTGAGCATCCGCCCGGCAATTTTTAATTTGCCATTTGCCGGTTATTTTAAATCTCTGCTCTTAATGGCGCTTCTTTGGCTGATAATTTTTGCCATTGCCGGATTATATCAGATTCGCAGCGCGCATCAGATCGCTCAGGAGCTTAAAAAAATATTTTTAGCCTGCTCGACCGGTTTAGCTTTAGTAGCGATTATAATCTTTTTCCAGCGCGATCTTTTTGATTCGCGTTTTATTGTTTTAGCCGGTTGGCTCCTGGCAACTGTTTATCTTAGCTTGAGCCATATTATCGTCCGCTGGATAGAACGCCGTTTGCTTATTTTCGGAATTGGCGTTCATAAAGTCATCTTAGTCGGCGATTCTAAAACTACGGATAATCTGATGGCGGAGTTTTCCCGCAATCGTCGGTCCGGTTTTGAAGTTATTAAACGGGTACGGGATTTTTCTTTAGAAACTGCCCAGGAATTGATTGATTTTATAAAAGATCGGGAGGTCGATGAGATAATCCAGAGTGATCCTAATTTAAGTAAGATTGAAACCTTGCGGCTTTATGATTTTGCTAATGAAAACCATATTACTTTTAAATACGTAGCCGATCTTCTAGAAGTGAAAGTGCTACGAACGGAAGTGGCGGAAATAATCGGTATTCCGGTCGTGGAAGTTAAACGGACGACTTTGGACGGCTGGGGCCGGATTTTTAAAAGAATTTTTGATGTTATTTTTTCCGGATTATTTATTTTAATCTTATCGCCGATAATCCTTTTAACCATGTTAGCGATTAAGCTTGATTCGCGCGGTCCGGTTTTCTTTTCGCGTCGCGATGACGGCACCCCGGTTACCCGGGTCGGAGAAGGCGGTCAGCCCTTCCGTTATTTTAAATTCCGTTCCATGATTCCGAATTCCGACAGCATGCGCTATAAAGAATTAGCCGAACATAATCTGCGGACCGACGGTCCGATGGTTAAGATTAAGGACGACCCGCGGATTACTCGCGTCGGGAAATTTATTCGCCGCTGGTCAATTGATGAATTACCGGAATTATTTTTGGTTTTTAGCGGCCGGATGAGCTTAGTCGGACCGCGGCCGCATTTACCGGAAGAAGTCGCGAAGTATGAAAATTATCATCGGAAAACTTTGACGATCAAACCGGGGATTACCGGCTTAGCTCAGGTATCGGGTCGGAGCGATTTACCTTTTGAAGAAGAAGCGAAGCTCGACATTTATTATATTGAAAATTGGTCCATGCTTTTAGATATTTCTATTTTATTAAGAACGCCTTTCGCGGTTATTAAGCATCGGGAAGCGGAATAAAGATAAATAAGTTTTTGAATTGCGGTTGATAAATATCGGAAAACGAGAAATAATAAATTATAAAGAAAGATTTAATTATGAGAGTTGCTCTAATTCATGATCATCTAGCTCAAGACGGCGGGGCTGAAAAAGTGTTGCAGGTTTTAGCCGGCATGTTTCCGGAGGCGCCGATTTATACTTTGCTTAGCGAGCGGAAGCAGGTTGATAAATATTTTCCGGGCCGGCGGATTGAAACCTCAATTATCCAGAAATTGCCGGGCGGCGTTAAGCATTATCAATGGTATTTAGCTTTTATGCCCATGGCCGTGGAGTTTTTTGATTTGCGTGGCTATGATTTGGTAATTTCCGATTCAAGTTCTTTTGCCAAAGGCGTGATTACCCGGCCGGACTGCCTGCATATTGATTATTGCCATACGCCGACGCGCTATCTTTGGAGCGACACGCATCAATATATCAATGAGCTTAAATATAATCGTTGGTTTAAGAAAATAATTTCCATGGTCTTGAACCGGATCCGGATCTGGGATCGGGCGGCGGCTCAGCGGCCGGACATTATGATCGCTAATTCAGAAACGATCAAGCAAAGAATTTTTAAATATTATCGCCGGGAAGCGGTCGTGATTTATCCGCCGGTTGAAGTTGATAAGTTTAAAGTTGCGGAAACAAAAAGCGCCGAGGAAGAATATTTTTTAGCCGGTTGCCGTTTGGCCCCGTATAAACGTATTGATTTAGTTGTTGAGGCCTTTAAGCAATTAGGTCAGGAATATAAATTAAAGATTTTTGGCGATGGCGTTGATTTGAAGCGCTTGAAAAAAATTTCTGCCGGAGCCGGCAATATTGAATTTTTAGGACGGGTGAACGAGGAGGAGAAGATTAAGCTATTTCAGCGCGCTCAGGCTTTTATTAATCCTCAAGAAGAAGATTTCGGGATTACCGCGGTTGAGTCCATGGCCGCCGGCCGGCCGGTTATCGCTTATAAAAAAGGCGGCGCGACCGAGACCGTAATTGAAGGAAAGACCGGGATATTTTTTGACGAGCAGACGCCGCCGGCGTTAGCCAAAGCGATTAAGAATTTCCGGGCGGCGGATTTTGATTCGGCGGAAATCTGTCAGCAGGCCGAAAAATTTTCCGTGGAGAATTTTAAGAATAGGTTAAGGGAGCTAATAGATAGTAAGTTATGAAAATCGGTATCGACATCAGAGTTTTAATGGATAAGCAATATAGCGGCATATCAGAATATACCGCTAATTTATTGTCTGTAATTTTACGTCGAAATGAAGACGCGGTCGCGCCGGATGATTATGTTTTATTTTATAACTCCTTCCATGATTTAAGTAGCCGTTTAGATAAATGGTCCGGCGCTCATGCTCGGGTAATCGCGACGCGTTGGCCGAACAAGATTTTTAATTATCTACTCCAGAAAACCTTGGCTTGGCCGAAGATTGATAAGGTTTTGGGCGGGGTCGATCTATTCTGGTCGCCGCATTTTAATTTTACCCGGTTAAGCTCCGCGCCAATCGGCCCGAAGAAAATTATCACCGTTCATGATCTTTCTTTTCTCCGCTATCCGGAATTTTTTTCCGGACGGAAAAATTTTTGGCATCGCGCTTTAAGCATTAAAAAAACTTTGCGCGCCGCCGATAAGATTATCGCAATTTCAGAAAATACTAAAAATGATCTAATCGAACTCATCGGCATCGCGCCGGAAAAAATAAAAGTAATTTATTCCGGGAATAATTATTCAGTAAAAATTAATAATTCCGCGGAAGACAGGAAAAATAATGGCACCGTAGTTGAAGAAATTAAAGATGATATTAAGAATAAGATTAAAGATGAAATTAGAGATATTGCTGATGGCCGTTTTATTCTATATCTAGGCAATATTGAACCGCGTAAAAATGTTGACGGTTTAATCAAAGCTTATGACCGCCTGCGTTCTGATGACCGGTCCGGCCGTTTTAAAGATTTGAAATTGGTGATTGCCGGAGCCAAGGCCTGGAAGAACCGCGCCGCTTATCTGGCGCAAAAAAAATCGTCTTATTGTAATGATATTAAATTTTTAGGTTATGTTAGCCAAAAAGATAAAGAAATTTTAATGGCTTCAGCTGTGGTTTTCTGTTACCCCTCTTTTTATGAAGGCTTTGGATTCCCGCCGCTTGAAGCGATGTCGGCCGGAACACCGGTTGTTTGTTCTAATGTTTCAAGTTTGCCGGAAGTTGTCGGCGATGCCGCCTTGACGGTTAATCCGTTTAAGATTGAAGAAATTGTCGAGGCCTTGCGCTTAGTTTTAAGCGATGAAAAATTACGGCAAAAATTAATAGAGCGCGGACATCGACAGGCGGCGTTATTCTCCTGGGATAAAGCGGCAGGAGAATATTTGGAGTTATTCCAGAAGCTTAAATGACTTATGGCAGAAAGAAAAAATAATAAAAAGAAAAAAGTTTTAGTGGCGATGAGCGGCGGCGTTGATTCTTCGGTCGCGGCGCAGCTGCTTAAGAACCAGGGTTATGAAGTCGCCGGAGTTTTTTTGAATTTTTGGAAAGATAAGAGTGCGACGGACGGTCAGGCACCGGCCGAGAATCGCTGCTGTTCCTTGCAAGCTCTGCTTGATGCGCGGGCTGTGGCCGCCCAGATCGGCATTCCGCTTTATTCTTTTGATTTCGCTTTGCCGTTTAAGAAAAATGTCGTTGATTATTTTTTAGACGAGTATGCCGCCGGTCGAACGCCGAACCCTTGTACAGTCTGTAATAAGAAAATCAAGATTGGCCGCTTATTAGCGAACGCCCGTCTGCTCGGCTTTGATTATCTCGCGACCGGGCATTACTTGCGCTTAAAAAATGACGGGCGTACCGTTCGTTTATTTAAAGCCAAAGATAAAAACAAAGATCAATCCTATTTTCTTTATACTTTCACGCCGCGCGAATTAAAACATTTATTATTTCCGCTTGGAAATTATACTAAGCCCCAGGTGCGCGCCTTAGCCGCCAAATTCAAGCTTAAAGTCGCGGCCAAACCCGAGAGCCAGGATATCTGCTTTTTATCCGGCGATCATAATAATTTTTTAAAGCGGCATTTGAAACTTAAGCCGGGAGAAATCCGGAGTTTAGAAAGCAACGAGAAAATTGGCGAACATCTCGGCCTGCCTTTATATACTATCGGCCAGCGCCGCGGTTTGGTTGGCGGGACCGGGCCTTATTATGTTGCTGGTTTTGATTGGGAAAAGAATATTCTGTATGTCGTTAAAAAATGGGATGAAAAAATATTATATCGCTCCGAGTTAAGGGCGGAAAAAGTCAATTGGCTAGCCGGCCGGGCGCCGCGTCGCGCTTTTCGATGTTCCGCCGTTATCCGTTACGGGCATCCGGCCGTGCCGTGCGTGGTTGAATTAGTAAAAGAAATAAAAGGGAAGGGCGAGAAAAATGAAAAGAAAAAGAAAGTAGAGAGTAATCTGAATGTAAAAAAAATTAAAGGCCAGGTTATTGAGCAAAATCATAATTACTTAGTTAGATTTTTAAAACCCCAGCGCGCAATAACTCCCGGCCAAAGCGTGGTGTTTTATGATAAAAATCAGGTTTTAGGGGGAGGGGTGATTGGGGGGATAAAGGAAGATAAGGATTAAGGGGATAAATTTGATATATAATAAAGCAGTTAGTTTGCCAAATTAAAAAACAGATTATTAAATCTGTTTTTTTTTGTGCCCAAGGCGGGAATCGAACCCGCACGGAGTCGCCTCCACGCGATTTTGAGTCGCGCGCGTCTGCCAGTTCCGCCACTCGGGCGCTTATTGATTACGAAAATTAGTATAGTAAATAAATCGTTGATTGTCAAAATTGTCAAAGCTCTTTCTTTAGGATATAATAAAAATAGCGGAGAAAAATATTTTTTCGCATTTTTAGATAATTTTATGGGTAAAACCATTGCGATTGTCAATCAAAAAGGCGGGGTGGGGAAAACCACGTCCGCCGTCAATATCGGCGCTTATTTAGCTTACTTAGGCAAGCAGGTTTTGCTTGTTGATATTGACCCGCAGGCCAACGCGACTTCCGGTCTCGGCCTTGATCATCGGAACCTTGAAGCCGGCGTTTACGAAGCGCTGATTGGCGATAAACCGCTGGCCCAGGTAATAAAAAGAAGCGTCCAGTCCGGCTTAAAAGTCGCGCCGGCGACTTTATCTTTGGCCGGGGCTGGCGTGGAAATGGTTAATATGGAAAATAGGGAATTCCGTTTAGCTAATGTTTTAGAAGAAATAAAAAAAGAATTTGATTATATTATTATCGACGGTCCGCCTTCGCTCGGACTTTTAACGGTTAATAGCTTGGTCGCTGCCGACGAAGTTTTAATCCCGATTCAGAGCGAATATTACGCGCTTGAAGGATTAAGCCAGCTTTTAGAAACGATTAGCTTAGTCCAGAACAATTTAAAACCGAGTTTAGGGATTATGGGTGCGATAATTACCATGTTTGATCGTCGGAATAAATTATCCGAATCGGTAATGGAAGAATTATACCAATATTTCCCGAATCGTATTTTCCGTTCGGTTATTCCGCGCAGCGTCCGTTTGGCCGAAGCGCCGAGCTATGGCCGTTCAATTTTACATTATGACCCGAAATCCAAAGGCGGACGAGCTTACGAAGGCCTGGCGCGGGAGATTTTGAGTTTGGAGAAATAGTAGTAAATAGGGAGGAATATATATAAAAAATAAATATGAAATTGGTTAGAGATGATAATTTAAATCTAATTATTAAGAAAGATTATTCTTATTCTTTTGACGCGCCTGAAGCCGGTTTTTATTTAATTGAAATTATAGCGGAGACAAAAAGTTGGTGGCAAAATTTTACCGGCCGGCGTTCTTTTCTAAAAGCCGATTATCTATCAGTCGCCATTAATGAAGAGATTTTTCCGCGACAGGAAGGGTCTAAATCTAGGAAGGATTTATTTTTTAGTCCGCTGGCCTGGAATGGCAATAAATTAAAGGGATTGGAAAAAATAAATATTTTTATTGTTCAATTAAAAAAGGGGGTTAACCAATTTAAGTTCACCGTTAATCATTCGCCGCGTCTAACAAATATTAGAATATTCAGTATTGATCGTCGCGATTCAGATGTAGATTATCGAGTTTTAAGCGGTTCTCGTCCTCAAGACGGTGATCGACGACCGTGGATTTCCTTGGCTTTACCCCAGGGTATTTTTAATAATTTAAACATTTCCGCCGCCGCCGGTAAATATTCTAAAAGTCGCGATGATGACGATTTAAAAATTATTATCGACGGTCAGACGCAATTGAACGAAAGTAAAAATTCTCATCAAGATTGGTTTTGGTGCGGAAAAATTTTAAATGGATCAATTAAAGAATTTAAGCGAGATTTAAGCGCCGGAGATAGTTGGCATTTTTTAGAACTTTGGGCGGATCGTCGTCCGCGTTTAGATTTTATTAAGTTATTTTTGATCGGCGGCGAATCGGAAAATGAAAATCTACCGGAGTCTAATGTTCAATATAGAAATAAAGATTTAAAATGGTGGGAAGATTGGCGAGCCATAAAGAAATATCAAGATCGCGGGCCATCCGGCAATCGCGATTATAATCGTTATGACGAGTTGATAGTTAAAGCGGTCGCTCGTTGGAATAAAGAGTTTTTTGACGATGTTTATCCGCCGGATGAGCCCCTTGATCCGAATTTAGTTAAGGCGATGATTTTTCAGGAAAGTATCATAGGTTATGATGATCAAGCGCCGATTAATATAATGTCGGTTGGTAATCCCGGAGATAACACGTTAGATATTTTGAATAATCAAACCGAGCATCCGGAATATGAATTAAGAAATGGAAAAATTTGGACTTTAGATTATAAGGGGCAGGCACAAGTTAACTCGGTCGCTGACAGTATTTATTGGGGGGTGAGATGGCTTTATCATAAAGCGCAAGAAACCAAGGCGGATGAAAGAGAGTGGTTATCGTGGCGAAAGGCGGTGGAGAAATATGGCCCGCATGACGGGCTATATACTGACAATGTCTGGAGTATTTATACCGAAGGTGTGAGCCATCGGGAGACTCCGGTTATTAAATTATGGTCGGTAATTTTGTTGACCGTTGCTTTAGTGGTTTTTTCTTATTTTTTTGGAGCTGATGATTTTTTACAAGCGGCCACTTTTGATTCGATTAAACCAGAATCTCAAGAGATGACGACCGACATTGAAATTAAAACTTATGTCGGTCAACCGTCATTGTTTTCGGCGGTTATCGTCAGACAAAAAGATTGGTGGGAAGATCTAAAAGTCGGTCGTTATACTCAGGGTTCGGTTAAATGGTTGGAGATAGATCGGCCCCCTTATGAGCAAGCGATTCTGTCGGTTAAGTTTATCAAGTTAAAAGGATTTACTGAACCGTTTTTAGAAGTTTACGGTTATGGCCATAAGGGTACGGGATTTTTTCATTTATATCAGATTAAGGGAGATAATTTAAGATTGGTTTTAGAGACCCGCGCCGTGGATTATAAAAATGAGAGCCACGCTTACCTTGAAAATTTTATGAAATACGGACATTGGAATTGCGACGCCCGATTTATTAGCGGACTTTTAGACAGTTTCTATGAAGATTTTAATAACGATGGCGTGGACGATGTTAAATTAAGCGGCCGGGAAGAAATGGTTTGTGATGTTTTTAGGGACGATTATCAAATCGGTGATGATTTTACTACAGAAGAGGAACAGATGGCCGAATATGGCGTCGAAAAGATTTTTCTCTTTGACGCTTCAAAAAATACTTATCAGCTGGATAAAGTTCAACCGTCCGGTTGGCATGATGATTTTTGATTTCGCTCATAGCGGATCTGGCGCTATATAATCTTTATTTTTTATTTTTATAATTTAATCATTAATAATATGCCTCAAGGTTTAGGCCGAGGACTCGGCTCTTTAATCCCAAAAAAAACCGTAACTTACGGCCGCAACCCGTTTAAAGCGGAAGCGACCGATGAAGAGTTGGCGGTTTTACTTGATAACGACCGGATTTTTAAAATCAATCCGGCCAAGATTTCAATCAATCCGCATCAGCCCCGGACGGATTTTTCCGCGAGCGCTTTAGACGACTTAGCGGAATCAATCCGCGAACATGGCATCATTCAGCCCCTAGTCGTAACTCGGAAAGGCGAGGGTTTTGAGTTGATTGCCGGAGAACGCCGTCTGCGCGCCGCCGCTTTGGTCGGACTCAAAGAAATTCCGGTGATTGTCCGTGAAGAAAAAGAACAGAAAAAATTAGAATTAGCTTTAATTGAAAATTTACAGCGAGAAGATTTAAACCCTTTAGAAACCGCGCGGGCTTATCAGAAGTTAGTCTCTGAATTTAATATTACTCAAGAAGAAGTCGCGAAAAAAGTCGGTAAAGCCCGGTCAAGCGTTGCTAACGCCTTGCGGCTTTTGTCTTTACCGGAAGCGATTTTAGAAGAATTGGCGAGCCGGAAAATCAGCGAAGCGCACGCGAAATTTTTGTTAGGCCTGGAGAGTGAAGCGCAGCAGCTGAATATGTTAAAAAAAATCATGCGTCAGAATTTAACCGTTGCTCAAACCGACAAGGAGATAAAAAGAATCGGCGGCACGAAGGCGGCTCGGGTGAAAAATTATCTTGATGAGGAAAGGGAACAAGAACTGGCCGGCCTTTTAGGAACGAAAGTTGAAATCAGACGGCAAGGGAAGAGCGGTAAAATCCTGATTGATTTTTATAGCGAAGAAGAATTAGAGGGAATTGTGAATAAGATAAAATAAGGCGCTGGGGATTTTTCTTAATTAAGGATCTTTTTCACCTTATTTTATCGGGTTAAAACAGATTTTGATTCATTAATTAACCTTGAAATTTATTGTTTTTTATGCTAAAATTAAAGTATGAATAGCCAAAAAAATCAAAAGAAAATAACTGATTTTATTAAAAAACGACCGTATTTGATTTGGTGGGTAAAAAATTATGAGCGCCTGAATAATAAGGCGATTGTGGAGGCGACTTTAAATTACGGCGATTGGGACGATGTACAATTGTTGTTTAAGATTTTAGGCATAAAAAATGTGGCTAAAATTTTTCAAAAGCAAGTGAAGCAAAAAAGAAATAATTATTACCCGAAGTCAAAAAATTATTTTCGTTTATATTTTAAACAACATGCCTAAAGAAATTCTTAGTGCGGAACAAATAAAATTACTGCCTTTAGTTCGAAAGTTTTTTAAGGAATTCGGTTTGGTGGGCGGTACGGCTATTGCTTTGCAAATCGGACATCGACAATCCGTTGATTTTGATTTATTTTCTAATAAAAAGTTTAATAACGGCCGGATTAGAAAAATCGTTAATGCGGGCGGCTGGAAAATAATGAAAGTATCCGTTGACGAAGCCGGTCAGTTTACTTTTTACGTAAATGGCGTGCGCTTCACTTTTTTAGAATATCCTTTTCCGATTAAATTTACCGAAGGGTTTAAGCAATTTTTAAAAATGCCCGATCTTTTGACTTTGGCCGCCATGAAGGCCTACACTTTAGGGCGGCGAAATAAATGGAAAGATTATGTTGACCTTTATTTTATTATCAGTAAATATCATTCTTTAAAGAAAATAATTGATCGGGCGAAAAAGATTTTTAGCTCGGAATTCAATGAAAAAATTTTTCGCGAAGCCTTATCTTACTTTAAGGATATAAATTATGAAGAGGAAGTAGTATTTTTGCCGGGTTGCGCGGTTAGCGAGAATAAAATAAAGGCAGAGCTGACTAAGTACGCGCTTGAATAACGGTTATAATTTTTTTAAATCATTTCCATGTCTTTTGTCCATCTTCATAACCATAGCCATTATTCTTTGCTCGACGGCCTAACTAAGATCGATGAGATGGTTAATTTTGCCAAAGAACAAGGTTCGCCAGCCATTGCCATTACTGATCACGGCACGATGTATGGTGTGATAGAATTCTATCAGAAAGCCAAAAAAGCCGGGATAAAACCAATTATCGGCGTCGAGGCCTATTTAGCGCCCGGATCGCGCTTTGATAAGAATACGCGAGAAGACGGCCGGAGTTATCATTTACTTCTTTTAGCCAAGAATTTTACCGGCTACCAGAATTTAATAAAACTAACTTCCGCCGCTCATCTTGAGGGTTTTTATTATAAGCCACGGATTGATTGGGAATTGCTGCGTGAGCATCATGAGGGGCTAATCGCTTCGACCGCCTGTTTAGCCGGGGAGATTCCGCGCTTGATAAAGGCGGATAAGTTAAAAGAAGCGGAAAAAAGAATTAAAGAATACTCCGAACTGTTTGGTCCGGATAATTTTTATTTGGAAATAATGGATCATCCGGAACTGGGCGAGGAGCAGATTAAAGTAAATACTAAGCTGATTGAATTTTCTAAAAAACTTAAGATACCCTTGGTCGCGACCAATGATAGTCATTATTTAAGAAAAGAAGACGCGGAAGCCCAGGATATTCTGCTTTGCTTACAGAATAAGAAAAAAATCGAAGATACGGACCGGATGAAGATGCTCGGCCTCGGTGATTATTCTCTGCGGCCGAACGCCGAGATGATTGCCGCTTTTGCCACGACACCCGAAGCCGTCACTAATACACTTAAGATCGCGGAACGTTGTAATTTAGAAATTCCGCTCGGCAATATTCAATTGCCGCGTTTTGAAGTGCCGGCCGGCCACGACGGGAACTCTTATTTGCGCCAGTGGTGCGAACAGGGAGTCGCTAAGCGTTTTCCGGCCGCAAACGCGACGGAATTAGAAAAGGTCCGAGAACGATTAGATTACGAATTATCCGTTATCGCCAAAATGGGTTGGCCATCGTATTTTTTGATTGTCGCGGATTTTATTAATTGGGCGAAAGACAATAAGATCGTGGTTGGCCCGGGCCGCGGTTCGGCTGCCGGTTCGCTGGTCTGTTATCTGACCGGGATTACTAATCTTGATCCTTTGAAATATGATTTGCTTTTTGAACGTTTTTTGAATCCGGATCGGATATCAATGCCTGATATTGATATGGATTTCGCGGACGCGCGGCGCGGCGAAGTTTTAGATTATGTCGGCAATAAATATGGGCATGACCATGTAGCCCAGATTATTACTTTTGGGACAATGGCCGCCCGGGCGGCGGTGCGCGATGTCGGGCGCGTGCTTAACGAGCCCTATGATTATTGTGATAAAATTTCTAAAAGCATCCCGATGTTTATGAAACTGGACGAGGCCCTCCGGGTCGTGCCGGAGTTAAAAGAAATGTATAATAATGAGCCGGCGGCGAAAAAGATTTTGGATTACGCCAAGCGACTGGAAGGCGTGGCGCGGCATGCCTCAACACATGCCTGTGGCGTTCTAATTACGGAAAATCCCTTGACTGAATATGTACCGGTTCAATATGCCTCTTCGTCCGACCGCAGTATTATTTCGCAATATTCGCTTCATCCGATCGAAGATCTCGGATTATTAAAAATGGATTTTTTAGGTTTGAAAAATTTAACGATTATTGAATCAGCTTTAAAAATAATTAAGAATACTCGCGGCTTGGATATTGATATTGATAAGATTCCTCTTGATGACCTTGCCACTTATAAATTATTCCAGGCCGGAGAAACGACTGGTGTCTTTCAATTTGAATCTTCCGGCATGAAGCGTTACTTGCGCGAGTTAAAGCCGACTAGCTTTGAAGATATTATCGCCATGGTCGCCTTATATCGCCCGGGGCCAATGGAATGGATTCCAGATTATATTGCCGGCAAACATAAAAAGAAAAAAGTCGCTTATCTTCATCCGAAACTGGCGCCAATCTTAGAAAAAACCTACGGTGTGGCGATTTATCAGGAACAAGTGATGCAGATTGCCCGCGACTTAGCCGGATTTTCCATGGGCCAGGCCGACGTTTTAAGAAAGGCGATGGGTAAGAAGATTCCCGAACTTTTAGCGGAGCAAAAAGAAAAATTTATCGAGGGTTGTGTTAAGAACGGCGTTTATAAGGAATTAGCTGAGAAAGTTTTTTCTTTTATTGAGCCTTTTGCCGGCTATGGCTTTAACCGCAGCCACGCGGCTTGCTATGCGTTAATCGGCTATCAGACCGCTTATCTTAAGGCACATTGGCCGGCTGAGTTTATGGCTGCGCTCCTTACTTCCGATCAGGGCGACGTGGATCGGGCTGCGGTGGAAATTGAGGAGTGTCGCAATATGGGCCTGAAGATAATGGCACCGGATATTAACGAATCTTTCGGAACTTTCACGGTCGTGACTGCTGGAACAAAAGCTAACCGCGCCGTCGGCCAGACGGAGAAGATCGACACGATCCGTTTCGGCTTGAAAGCGGTTAAAAACGTCGGCGAACATATTGCTGAAGAAATTATTAGAGAGCGGAAAGAAAACGGCCCTTACTCAGAAATTTTTGATTTATTGGAAAGAATAACGGATAAAGATTTGAATAAAAAATCTTTAGAAAGCTTGATTAAGAGTGGCGCTTTGGATAGTTTTGGCGAGCGCGGCCGACTGCTTAGTAATATTGAGCGCCTGCTTAATTTCAGTAAGGAATCGACCCAGCTTAAAGACAGCCGGCAAGGCAATCTATTTGCCGGTTTACCGACGGCTGAGGCGCCGCGCGCGGTTTTAAATCCGGCTCCGGAAGCAGACGAACACGAAAAGCTTAATTGGGAAAAAGAATTACTCGGCCTTTACGTGAGTGCTCATCCAATCAATACTTTCCGGCCCTATCTTAACGGCTATGCCTTACTTTTATCCGAACTTAGCGGCCATAAGGGCGATGATCGGATAATAACGGCCGGAGTTATTTCTACGATTAAAAAGATTTTGACCCGTAAGGGAGAGTCAATGCTTTTTGTAAAGATTGAAGACGCGGCCGCGAGCGTTGAACTTCTGATTTTTCCGCGGCTTTTAAAAGAAACGCCGGATCTTTGGCGCGAGGGGGCAGTGATTTTGTTAGACGGAAAAATTTCGGAAAAAGATCAGGAAGTTAAGATTTTGGTCAATCGCGCTGTCGCGCTTGATTCGGCCGCGCCGCAGGAATCAATCGATGTTTTTAAAAAAATGATTTTAAATGCTCCGGCGCCGAGAAGTTCTTATGGCAATCGGAATGGCTATGGAAATAGCAATCGGAATGGTTATGGAAATGGCTATCGGAATGGTTATGGGAATAACAATGGTAACGGAAATGGGTCCGGGAATAATCATGGAAAAATAAAAAGCGATTCAAGCGCGACAATGAAAAGTGGCGGAAAGATGACCGAGGGTGATTTGGTGTCAGGGGAAACCAAAGGCGGCTTGACGGACGGGAAGAGCGATGGGCCGCTTCGCTTGATATTTAAAGGAGATTTTTCTCGGGAGGCCTTAAATGAATTAAAAGAATTTTTCCAGCACTATCCCGGCGAGGATGAAGTTTATTTTCGGATTAACGCCGATGGTCGTGCTCAGATAATCAAGGCCGCCTTTCGGATTTTAAATACTTCTAGCTTGCGGGATAAATTAAGCCGGGAATTTTCTGATTCGCTTAAGATCGCTGAGTAGGCGTTTATGTTGTCGGGTAGACGCTAAAAGAAGGGCCTGTTATTTTAATCCGAATAATCTGCTAGTAAGAGCTTGTTTTTTTGTTTGGCGGATTTAAGAAATTATGTTATAATAAAGATTATTGAAAAATAAAAAGATTGTTAAATTTTATGCCGAAAAAAAAATCTACGGCCGCGTCGGCGCCGAAAACTACAAAGAATAATAAAAAAAAATCTATACCTAAAACCTCTAATAAAGCCGAGAAAAAAGAAAAGAAAAAAATCAGGAGTAAATCCGCACGCCCGGAAAAAGCTAAGATTTCCGAACCGGTTAAAAAAGCTAAATCGATTATCGTCGATGTAATTGAGGACGAGCCGGTGGATAATGTCTGGCCGGAATACAAGAAGAACGTCAACTCGGCTCAGCCGGCTGTTTTATTGGAAGAAACCGAGGAAATCATCGATGAAGATGGAAAAGACGGAGGGAATAAAAAATTTGACCCTTCTATTTCTAATAAAGCCGGCGAAGAAGCGATTAAAGCGCCGGCGGCCGTAGAGGCGGCCGAGGAATTAGATCAACAAAAAAAATTCTTTTCCGGATTAGTCTCTGAAATAAAAAACAAGGAAAACAGCAGTTTATCAGATAATCGAGAAGATTATAAAAATGATTCCGTTTCCGGCGCAGATAGTCGAACCTTGCGACGCGTCGGGATTTATCGCCGCTTCGCAATAAAGTTTATCTTAATCGTCCTGGTTTTAGCGGCTATTGTCGGTTATTTTTCTTTTTCTAAATTAACGATTACCTTGGCTCTTAAAGGGGAGACCTTGAACGAAAGTTTGCTTTTTAAAGTAAGTAATCCGGCGCTTGCCCTTGAGAATGAAGAGGGGGGCGAAGATGAGGAGGATGAAAATAGTGAAAATGATAATTGGAATGACCAAGAGGAAGTTGATGAATCTTTGGATCCGCGGTCGGCAGTGAGCGGTGTAATAAAATTATTAGAAACAGAAGTAGAAGAAACTTTTCCGGCCAGCGGCGAAGAATTTTCCGGCCAAGATATAGTAGGAACGGTCAGGATAATAAACGAATATAGCAAGAGCCAGCCCTTAGTGGCGACGACCCGCCTTTTAAGCCCGGATAATAAGTTATTTAGGATTAAAAATGGAGTTACGGTTCCGGCCGGTGGAGAAGTTGCGGTTGGTATTTATGCGGATAAGCCAGCGCCTGAATTAGCTATCGGACCGACAAAATTTACTATTCCCGGGTTATGGGCCGGTTTACAGGATAAGATTTATGCTAAAAGCGACGCAGCCTTCTCTTACCAGCGGGCTGTAAAAAAATATGTTAAAGCTAGTGATTTAGAGGGAGCGGCCGCGGAAATAAGCCGGATGTTAACAGCGGACGCCAAAGCTAAAGCCGGCGTGCCGGCTGTAGGTTATAGCGACTGGCTTTATTATCCCGGCGGGCTCGGAAGCGTAATCATTGACGCGGAAATCGGCGAGGCTAAAGAGGAATTTTCCGCTTCGGCTTCCGGAAAAATGCTGGCGATTTCTTTTTCCAAGGAAGAAGCCGCGAAATTGGCTGTAGCGAAATTAAAACTGCTTACCCCGGATGATAAGGAATTAGTAGAGTTTGATTCAAATAAGGTTAGTTATTCCTTGGACGATTATGATCCAGATTCCGGAACCGCGACGATCGAATCCTCTTTTTCCGGGACAATGATTTTAAAAAGTGATTCGGAAATCATTGATCGTCAGGCCTTGGTTAATCTGACTGAGGAACAATTAATAACTTATTTTAAAAATTATCCGGAAATTAGAGAATATGAATTTAAATTTTCTCCGAGTTTTATAAAAAGAGCGCCGAGCTTAGTTGATCGGATTACGATCAAAATTAAAGATTAGGAGCCTGTCTCCGAAATCTAAAAACTTATGCTAAAAAAATATCCGGCGACATATAAGGCAACATAAAATATATAAAAAATAGGCCGATAATTCGGCCTATTTTTATCAATTAAAACCTAATTAAACCTTTAAAAAATCGATAAAAAATCAAAATAACCCTAAGAATTTTGTTCCGGATTTTTTACCTTTTTTAATAAGAGATTTAATCTTTTTATTTTCCTTTTCCTTATTATAAATTTTTAACGCCTCTTTGATGTCGGAATTATGAAAAATAATCGCGCTTAAAGCTTTAGTTAAGCGGACGGCTTCTGTTAACGGACGCTGATGGAGATTGCGGCCGATAGCTAAACCGCTGCTGCCGCTGATTTTAACCTGATTCGCGACCTCTTCTAAAAATTCTTTAGCCGAGGCGCGTCCGCCGCCGACACAGACCACCTTGGTCCGTCCGGCCGCCGTAATCGCTTCAATAAATTTTTTGGCCGTAGTTTTTTTATCCTTAGTACCATAAGGATATTTTATTTTTACGAAATCGGCGTCAAGCGCCGCTGCTACGCCGGCCCCGCCGGCAATCGTATGGATATTTTCTTCCTTAATATTCTTTCCGCGCGGGTACATCCAGATTACCGCGGTTAAGCCGGCCTGATGCGCTTCATAAACCGCTTTAGCCGCCGTAGCTAATATTTCCGGCTCCCGTTTCCCGCCTAAGTAGACCGTATAACCGATTCCGACGATTCTTAAGCCGCTTTGTTTTTTGAATTTAACGATATCATCGACGGTCCACCAAAGCGCGCCGTTGTCTTTATCCTTTTCTCCGGCATTGGTCTGGGCGTTTATTTTTACGATATAGGGCAATTTGCGGTATTGGCGTCCATAACGGGAAATCAGGCCGAGCTGGGTCGCAAGCACGCCGCCGTCGGATTCAGCCGCGATTTTAAATAAATGTTCCGGGTTGGCGTCTTCCGGAGAAATTCCGGGACCGAAAAAATCATCGTTTAAATGTTCAACTTTTTGATCGCCGGCGATTAAGAGTAAGCGACCACGACCCTTGGTTAAGAGGTGATAATTATCCTTATATTCCCGGCGGCGTTGACTCGGAACGCTTAAAGGAATTTGCGCGTTAGTCATAGAATTAAAATATTTTAAAAAATTTTATAAAATAGCAATTTTATGCTATGATAAAAGGGATAGAAATATTATATCATAAATATGGCTAAAGATAAAAATTTAGAAGACAAGAAAAGTAAGGGGTCATTTTCGTCCGCCGCAGGGACAGGCGGATCAATTCCGGAAATAGATTTGGAAAAGTACAATAATGAAGATACCGTAAGTTTGCGAGCGATGGAATTCGGCTTATGGTTGGCGCGGAATCGGCAAAAAATTAAAAAAACTATAATCGGTTTTTTATTCGCCGTCTGCGCTTTTTTCTTTATTTTTTCCGCTTATGGATTATTCAATTATTTTTTAGCTGGTGATCCTAATAAACAGGTAACTACCAACAATCTTTTACTTTCGCCGCGGAATATGACGATTAAGCTCGAAGCCGCGGCACCGGAGATTTTCAAAAGCGATGGTCACTACGACTTAGCCGCTAAAGTCCGGAATCCTAATGATAATTTTTTCTCTACCTTTAAATATTGTTTCCGCCAGGACGGATATGATGTCGCCTGTGGTGAAGCTTTTATTTTCCCGGAAGAAGAAAAATATATTTTGGCTTTGGCGCGCGATTTAGATTTAGATAAGGGGACGGCCGGAGTGAGCTTTGCTATTTCTGATATTTCTTGGCGTCGTCTGGATGCTCGTCGAATTCCTGATTGGGCGCGATACGCGGCCGAGCGCTTGAATTTTAGCGTTTCCGACTTAAAATTTACCTCGGCGGAACGAAGCGATTTATCGGAAAAGGTCGCTTTGAACAGTTTAGAATTTTCCATAAAGAATGAAACCCCCTATGGTTATTACGAGGCGCCTTTGAATATTTTATTTTATAGCGGCGGCGCATTGGTCGGCGTAAATCGTTATTTACTGGTTGATTTTTTATCCGGCGAAAATAGGAATATAAATCTTATTTGGCCGGGAAATTTACGCGGCGTAAACCGAACGGAAGTGGTCCCTGATATCAATATTATGGATGAGGGAGTTTATTTAAAGTACCGCGGCGAGGTTAAAAAATAATATGTTGAACCGGCTTAAGCTTTACCTAAAAAATTTAGATTGGCTTATTTTTGCCGTTATTTTCTTATTAATCGCTTTTGGCTTAGTGGAAATATATAGTATCGCTTTAGGGCAGAATACCCTAGACCTGCTTAATTTTTGCAAGCAGATATTTTTTGCTTCCGCCGGCCTGATTCTTTTTTTTATTTTTTCTTTTATTGATTCGCGCTTCCTTAAAAGCATCAGTCGCTATCTCTATTTTTTGGCTTTAGCGGTTTTAATCGCGGTTCTTTTATTCGGTTCGACAATCCGGGGCACGACCGGTTGGTTTTCAATTTTTGGTTTTGGTATCCAACCCGTGGAATTCGTCAAGGTAATCTTAATATTATTCCTGGCGGATTTTTTTTCGCGCGCGGCCATGAAGACCAGAAGCCGCCGCTATTTTATTTTATCCGCCTTGATCGCCGGCGCTCTGATTCTCATGGTTTCCTTACAGCCGGATTTCGGCTCGACGGTTATTTTAGGATTGATTTGGTTAGTAATGATTGCCGCGGCCGGTTTTGAAAAAAAATATTTATTAATAATCGGCGCGGCCGCTTTGATAATTTTTTCTGTTTCTTGGTTTTTGTTATTTAAAGATTACCAAAAAGATCGGATTATAGATTTCATCCGACCCGGGGAGAATGCCTTGGAATCCGGCTATCATGCTTCCCAGGCAATGATCGCCGTCGGTTCCGGCGGATTAACCGGAAAAGGCGTCGGTTTTGGCTCGCAATCCCAGCTAAGATTCTTGCCAGAAGCGCAAAATGACTTTATTTTTGCGGTAATTTCTGAAGAATTGGGCTTTTTAGGCGTACTTTTAGTTTTAGGATTCTTTACGGTTTTTTTCGGCCGTTGTTTTCTGGCTATGCGGAAAATAAAGGATGATTTTGGGATTTATTTCATAATTGGTGGGGGGAGCTTGATTTTTATTCAAATGTTTATTAATATTGGTATGAACCTGGGGATATTACCAATCGTCGGTTTATCCTTGCCTTTTGTGAGCTACGGCGGCAGCTCCTTACTGTCGCTTTTGATTTTAACAGGCATGATGGAAAATATTATAATTAAATCAAAAATTAGCTATTAAGGGACTATTGCTAAATACTATTTTTATCCTGAGCTCCTAGATTCATGTTGAAAATAGTTTTCGGCGACAGCCCTATTAAAATTTATGAATTTAAAATTGAAAGCTGAACAACGGGGAAAAGACGAAAAACTGAGTTTGGATTTTATCCCGGCCGTCCTTTATGGCAAAGAGATAGAAAATAAGGTTTTAAAGGTTAATAAGAAAGATTTTGACAAGGTTTTTGCTAATGCCGGCGAATCAAGCTTGATTGATCTTGATTGCGGCGATGGTCCGGTTAAGGTTTTAGTTAAAGATATCCAGCGCCATGTTTTAAAGAATTTTGTAACCCATGTTGATTTTTATCAAGTAAACATGAAAGAAAAAATCCATACGGAAATTCCTTTACATTTTATTGGCGAATCCAAAGCGGTTCGGGAATTGGGCGGTATTTTAATTAAGGATATGAGCGCGATAGAGGTTGAATGTTTGCCGGGTGATTTAGTAAATCATATTGATGTTGATATTTCGGTCTTGAATACTTTTGATGACGCAATCCGGATCCACGACATTACATTGCCGGCCGGCTTGGTTTTAGTCCAGCAGACCAATGAGATGATCGCGGCGGTAAAAGAACCGAAAGTTGAGGAAGAGCCGGTTGTTGAGGCGGCTCCGGAAGAAGGCGCGGCGGCGGCAGGAAAAGAAGGCGAGGCGGCAAAAGAAGGCGCTCCGGCCGGAGAGGAAAAGAAAGAAGAAGGAAAAAAATAAAATAGAAGTTTTATTTAATAAAAAATCCGGTTTGATTAAAACCGGATTTTTGTTATCAGCAGTCTTTTTTGTTTAGCAAGGTCGAGACAAATAGTATTTTTAGCTTTTGGGAAATATTTTTTACTTAAAGCTGTTATTTTTTTAGCTTGGCTCGGATCAATCTCGCAAAAAACCGTAATCGTTCGGCCGGCACTGGTTTTGATTTTTGCTAATTGGCTAAAGAGGCGGCGATAATATTTAAGGCCGTCTGATCCGCCGTCCAGCGCTAATTTCGGTTCGCGGGCAATGCTTGGCGAATCCTTAATTTGACGTGGGGTTAGATAGGGAAGATTGGCAGTGATGATCATGTCGTGATCTAAGGCGTCGGATAGCCGGCTGGTGAAGGGCGTTAAAAGGTTGCCTTTTTTAAAAACAATCCGCTTGCCTAATTTATGCTTGGCGGCATTTTTTTGCGCCAGTTGTAAAGCAGCATAAGAAATATCTCCGGCTAAGAATTCGGTGCGTTTATAGATGGTTGGCATATCTTGCCGCAAGGCGGCGGCTATAGCGATAATAATTGCGCCCGAACCGGTGCCGAGATCAATAATCAGGAAGCTGTGCCTGTCGGATCGGATCTTTTTTTGAATCCCTCGCGGATTTTTATCAGCCGCATGAATTTTTAAAGCATTTGGGTGTCCATCCCTAGTTCCATGAGTTTGTTCTGCTATATCAACAACAATATCTACAATCATCTCTGTTTCCGGCCGCGGGACGAGCGTCGCCGGGCTTACTTTGAAGTCCAGACCGTAGAATTCTTTATGCCCAGTCAAATAAGCAATCGGCCAGTTAGCCAGCCGTTTTTTTTCTAAGAGGTGAAAACGACGTAGAATGGCCGGATTGATTTTTATCTCCGGATGAGTTATTAGAAATTCCCGAGTTTTTTTTAACAAAAAGGCGACTAAAATTTCCGTTTCTAGCCGTGGCAATGGGCTCAACTTTAAAATTTGGGTAAAGGTAAGGGCTTTATGCGGTTGTGGAGTTTTATGTATTGACATTTTATTGCCGTTTATCCCTCTCCGCCTTGGCCGCTTTTTTTAACTCCCCGATGATTTCTTCAATTTCTCCGTCCATAATCCGAGTGATGCTATGCCAGGAAATATTAATCCGATGATCAGTGACCCGATCTTGCGGAAAATTATAAGTGCGGATTTTGTCCGAGCGGTCACCGCCGCCGACTTGCGTTTGGCGGGCGGACGAATCGTTTTGGCGCTTTTCTTCTTCTTGACGCGCCAAGAGGCGGGAGCGGAGAACCTGGAAGGCTTTTTCTTTATTTTGATGTTGGGATTTTTGGTCCTGACAGCTAACGGTTACACCGGTCGGAATATGGGTCAGGCGAATAGCGGAATAAGTCGTATTCACGCTTTGGCCGCCCGGACCACTCGAACAGAAAGTATCAATTCGAACATCAGCCGGTTTTATTTCAATATCAACCTCTTCCGCTTCCGGCAAAACCACAACCGTGGCGGTTGAGGTATGAACTCGGCCCTGTTTTTCCGTTTCCGGCACGCGTTGGACGCGGTGCGTTCCCGCCTCAAATTTTAAAAAGCCATAAGAGCCTTCGCCTTTAACTTCAAAAATAATTTCTTTATAACCGCCGACGCCGATAACGCTTGAATCAAGCAGACCGAGCTTAAAGCCGCGTCGTTCACAGTAGCGGGCATACATCCGAAACAAGTCGCCGGCAAAAATCGCGGCCTCGTCGCCGCCGGCACCGGCCCGGATTTCTAAAATCGCGTTCTTTTTATCGTTTGGATCGGCCGGATTGATTTCGTCTTCAATTTCCTCTTTTAATTTCGCGACTCGTGTTTCTAGGCCGGCTAATTCCGCCTGCGCCAAATCACGTAATTCGCCTTCTTTTTCCGCCGCGATTATTTCCCGGTTATCTTTTATAGCTGTTTCAACTTTTTCCCATTCCAAAATCAGCGCCATCGCCTTCTTTAAAGCGGCGTGCTCACGAGAAATCTTGATTAATTCTTTTTGATCGCTGATTACGGCTGGATCCGTCAGCTTTTTCTCTAATTCGGCAAAGCGATCCTTGGTAGCTTGATACATATTGACTTAATTTTTATTATATGGTAAGCTTTGTTTACACTTAATAAGCGTTGTTCATTAAAATCCGATAGAGAACTAGTAGTAGTTTTTAGGGTTAGTAAATTTTTTCATAAATAGGTTTAGTTTAGGTTCTCTACGGTGGGGGGTAAGGTTTTATACTTTACCCTCTTTTTTTTGTTTAACTTATCTTTTCTTATTTTTTTTACTAAGAGAGATGTCGTTTACGTTAATAAAAAACAACCGCTTATAATTATTTTAGCATAAATATGCTTAATAATTAAGACCGGTTGTTTTTTTTAAGAGTCGCTATTTTTTATCAGTTTTGTTTAATTTAACCTGGGTAATCCGTTTTAAATCCTTAGTCCGAACCACGACCTCTTTCTTAGAGCGCGTGGCGGCGCGAGCCGCTCGTTTTACTTTTTTACCTTTCTTTTCTTTACCTTCTTCTTTCGCCTTAACTTTAGCTTCAAATTTTTCAACCCGGCGGGCGGTATCAACTAATTTTTGTTTGCCGGTGTAGAAAGGATGACAAGCTGAACAAAGTTCAACTTTAAGCTCCGGTTCGGTTGAGCCGGTTAAGAAAGTATTGCCGCAAACACAGCTAACCTTGCAATTCTCGTAATATTTTGGGTGGATTTCCTTTTTCATAATTATAATAAAAATTTTGGTAATTTTAATAAGGGGTTTTAAGCCCCTGATAATAAAATTTCCACTATTATTTATGTTTATTTTATGGTAATATTATGCTATCATAGCTAATAAATTTAATCAAGAGTCCGGCCGCGCGCCGTTTTGTTTATGGATAAGGCCCATAATATCGCCAAAAATACTTCTTATCTTACTTTAGCCCTGATTTTACAGAAGATTATTTCTTTTACTTATTTTACTCTCCTGGCCCGCTATATTGGCCCGGCGGCTTTAGGTAAATACTATTTAGCGATTTCTTTTACTACGATCTTCGCGATTTTTATTGATCTTGGCTTTGCAAATGTCTTAATTCGAGAAGTCGCTAAGAACCGCGAACGAGCCTCGCGTTGGCTTGGAAATATTTTAACCATAAAACTATCCTTAGTCGCTTTGGTTATAACTGCGGTTTTAGTGCTTATAAACGTTCTTGATTACGATTTATTGGTTCGCCAACTCGTCTATATTTCCGTAATTTCCATGGCCTTGGATTCTTTTACTACGACTTTTTTCGCGGTTGCCCGCGGTTCTCATAATTTAAAATACGAAAGCATTTCCTCAATAATTTTTCAGATAATCGTTTTGACTTTCGGTTATTCCGCTTTGCTTTTGGGCGGCGGGCTTTTGCCGGCGATGGCCGCCTTAGCGTTAGCTAGCACCTATAATTTCATTTATTCTTGGGCGATTGTTAAATGGCGCCTAAAGATTGCTATCCGCTTCCTCTATGATCGTCTCCTGATTAAAGAAATTTTGATAATCAGTTGGCCTTTTGCCGCCTATGCGATTCTCCAGCGTTTATATACTTACTTAGATTCAGTATTATTATCTTTATTAGCCGGTGATCTCCAGGTCGGCTTATATCAGGTCGCTTTTAAGATTATTTTCGCGCTCCAGTTCTTGCCTTTAGCTTTTACCGCTTCGCTTTATCCGGCGATGAGCGCTTATTGGCAGGGCGATCGGAGCCGTTTACTAACCTCTTTTAAACGCGCGCTAAATTATTTAATGATTATCTCCTTGCCCTTAATCATTGGAGCGATTGTGTTAACCGATAAAATACTTTTATTATTTAAAAGCGGTTATGATGACGCCGCTTGGCCCTTGCGGATTTCAATTATCGCTTTATTTTTTATTTTTATTAATTTTCCGATTGGTTCTTTGCTTAACGCCTGCGATGCCCAGCGGAAGAATACGCGCAACATGGCAATAATCACTGTCGCGAGTGTTATTTTAAATTTAATTTTGATTCCGCGCTTTCAAGCGATTGGCGCGAGTTTAACGGTCTTGGCGACTAACGGCTTAATGTTTATTCTCGGAATTAGGGAAGTAAAAAAAATTATTTCTTACCGTTCGCGCCAGAATTTAGTTGTTTTTTTGAAAGCATTAGTCGCCTCTTTACTGATGGGGGCAATAATCTTTTTCAGCCGTTCCTTCCTTAATGTTTTTATTGCGGCAGCCTTAGGCGGCGCTTTATATTTTTTATTTTTATTTTGGCTTGGCGGTTTTAGCCGGGAAGACATAATCAGTATCCGTGATTCTTTTCGTCGTTCACCCGCGGTCGGGAAAATAGCTGAGGTTAATGATGTTAATAAAATCGGAGTTTAATTTATAATGTGATGGCCGCCGAATATTATTTAAATTTTTAGCGTTCAAATTTTTAGTATCTAATTATGAAAACTTTACTGCTAACTTTAGAATTCCCGCCCTTTAAAGGTGGCGTGGCTAATTACTATGGCCATTTGGCTAACTATTGGCCCTTAGGCGAAAATCTTTTAATTCTTGATAATAGCCGCGGCGAACTTGTTTCCGGCCGGGGATTTTTCGCCTGGTGGCCTGGGTTTAGTACTTTAAAAGAAAAATTGCGTTTAAGCCGGATTGATTATGTTTTAGTCGGACAAATTTTACCTTTAGGCACGATAACTTGGATCTTATCTTTATTTCGTCCGCTTAAATATGCGGTTATTTTACATGGTTTAGATTTTTCTGCGGCTTTGCGAGTACCGCGTAAACGATTCTTGGCTCGCTTGATTTTAAAACGCGCCGATAAAATTATTTGCGCTAATTCTTATACCGCGGATAAAGTAAAAGAATTTTATTCTGGCGCGGCTGAAAAAATTTCTGTCGTTAATCCGGGTGTGCCGGCCGGGGTGCCACAGGCCGCGGACGGAGAGCTGGCAGAGTTAAGAAATAAGCACGGGCTTAATGATAAAATAGTTTTATTCAGTTTAGGACGTTTAGTGCGACGTAAGGGCTTTGACCAGGTAATTCAGGCCTTAACCGCTTTAGCGGCCGAAGGCTTTGATAATTTAGCTTATTGCCTGGCCGGACGCGGCGTTGACGAGGCCTATCTTCGATCCCTGGTTCCGGCCGAAATGATTGATAAAATTATTTTCTTGGGCGAATTAACGGAAAAAGAAAAATGGCAATGGCTGGAGTTAAGCGATATTTTTGCGATGCCGGCGCGCGATCTGGACGGGGATTTCGAAGGTTTCGGCATCGTTTATCTAGAAGCAAATCTTTGCGGCAAACCGGTGATTGCCGGTCGGGCTGGCGGGGTCGCGGACGCGGTAGTTGATGACCAGACGGGAATAATCGTTGATCCGGAAGATTTAAATGATCTTAAAGCGGGAATCAGGCGTTTAGCCGCCGATCCGGAGCTAAGAAAAACTTTAGGCGAACAGGGAAGATCCCGGGCTTTAAATGAATTTAATTGGGAAAAACAGGTTGCGAAGCTAGTTAAAGGTATAAAGGGTTAAAAAAATATTTTTCAAATTATGATTTCCATCATCATCCCGGTCTACAACCAGGCGAAAAAATTAATCAAGACCTTGAGCAGTATCGCGCGGCAAACTTATACTGATTACGAAGTGATTATTATTAATGATGGTTCGCACGACGGCGTGGAAGCTATTTTTACGGCTTATTATAAAAAATTAGAAACAAATAATAATTATTTGTTTCTAAATCAGGAAAATAAAGGTGCGCCGGCCGCCCGCAATCGTGGCTTCAAGGAAGCAAAGGGCGAGTATCTTTTCTTCTGCGATGCCGACGCGATTTTAAAACCGGGGGCCTTAGAAATGATGCTCGGCGTTTTAATAAATAATCCGACGCTAAGTTATGTTTATTCTTCTTTTTATTGGGGGCGGAAATTATTTAAAGTCGGAGAATTTAGCCCGGAAAAATTAAAAGCGGCCCCTTGTATTCATACGATGTCTTTAATCCGCCGGACGGATTTTCCAACGGCGGGCTGGGATGAGAAAATTAAGAAATTACAGGATTGGGATCTTTGGCTCACTATGCTTGAACAGGGAAAAGTCGGCTTCTGGATTCCGCAGGCCTTATTTACGGTTAGTCCAGGCGGAACGATCAGTTCCTGGCTGCCGTCTTTCGCTTATAAATATTTACCATTTCTACCGGCGGTAAAAAAATATCAACGAGCGGTAAAGATTGTTAAAGATAAACATGGGTTGGCTTAGATTTTATGGATTACCTAAAAAATAAAAAAATAATTTTATTAGCCGTAGTTTTACTACTTATTTTTTTGATTTCAATTTTCTTTTTTACCGCCCGTCCGGCTGCGGCGCCGCTTCAGGCGATTGTTGAGATAAATAGCCGGATTATTGACGTTGAAATCGCGTCTACGCCGCGTGAATCTTATCGTGGCTTGAGTGGCCGGGAAGCGCTTTGTCCGGATTGCGGAATGCTATTTGTTTTTCCAGACAAGAAAGAGCGGGGGTTCGTGATGCGAGAAATGAATTTTCCTTTAGATATAATCTTTATTGCTGACGGCCAGATAATCAAGATTGCCGAAAATTGTCCTCCGGCCGGAAAGAATCCGGACGAAGTTTATCGAAGCGGCGCTCCGGCCGACCAGGTTTTGGAAGTCAACGGCGGCTATGCTGATAAGTATTATTTTAAAGTCGGAGATGAGGTTCGGGTTAAGGAAAAATGAAACGATTTGCTATAATTATGATTGACGCCGGACTAATTATTAAGTAAACAGATTAACCCCATAATTTTACCACGGGGGAATAAATTAGAGACAATATGGGAAAAATGAATGATAAAAAAATATTCTTTGGCCTGCTTTTAATTTTTTTAATTATTGAACTTTTATCTTTTTGGGGTTTTAAGAATATTTTAGCCGGACAAATAATCTTTGTCGGCTTAACCTTGCTAACCGCCGGCTTAACTATTTATAAATTAGAATACGGACTGCTGGCAATTTTAGGCGAATTATTTATCGGCTCTTTAGGTCATCTGTTTTTTTGGTCATTTGTTAGCCCTGACTTTAGTTTTAAATTAGGAATTAGAACCGCGTTATGGGCGGTTTTCATGTTAATTTTCTTGATTAAATTTTTAATCCAGCTTAAAAAAGCCGGACGCGATAGCCTTTATTGGCAAAATATTAAAAAATTTTTCAGCGGAAAGATATTTTCTCGCGCCAAAAGCGGCAAATTATTTTTAATCTTATTCAGTTTTATTATTATCGGCTTGATTAACGGATTTGCGCGCCGCCATTCTTTAACTATTATTTTTTCCGATTTTAATAATTGGCTTTATCTTTTATTATTATTCCCGCTCTTAGCTGTTTATGGCTGCGGTTCGCTCGGCAGAGATAGCCAGGAAAATAATACTGAACGCGATATAATAATCCAGCGCTTAAAAATCTTATTTTTAGCCGGCGCGGTTTGGATTGCACTTAAGACCTTATTTTTACTTTTTGTTTTTACTCATGATTCCGCTGTTGCGCCGGATATTTATCTTTGGCTCCGCCGGACTTTGGTCGGCGAGATGACCCCGACTAAAAGCGGCTGGCCGCGTGTTTTTATCCAAGGACAGATTTTCCCGGTTATCGCTTTTTTAGCTATTTTCTGGCATGAGGCCGTTCAGAAAAAATTTATTAGTTTTTTCCGACGTTCGGAACGGCTTAAAAATTTTCTCGGCTTACTCCTCGCCGCTTTATTTTTTACCGCTTTGATAATTAGTTTTTCGCGGAGCTTCTGGGTCGCCTTTGCTGTTACGGGATTTTTTAGCTGGCTGGCGCTTTGGCGTCTTAAGGGTTTTAAGATTGCCTTGCGTGGCGCGGCTTGGCTTGGCGGGGCGGCGGCCCTCGGCTTTATCCTGATTTACCTGACAATCGCTTTTCCTTATATCGAGACGCCATCCGCGAATTTAAGCGCTAATCTTATCGCTCGGGTAAGCGGCGGATCGGATGAGCCGGCTTTAGCTTCACGCTGGTCGCTTCTGCCGGTTTTAAGCGCAAAAATTAAAAAAGAACCGCTATTTGGACAAGGTTTTGGAGCAACCGTTACTTATTTTTCCCGTGATCCGCGTATTTTAGAGAATAATCCAAGCGGAGAATATACGACTTATGCTTTTGAATGGGCTTATCTTGATATTTGGCTTAAAATCGGCTTATTCGGACTCTTAAGCTATCTTATTTTAATTTTTAACCTTATTTTTTGGGCCTGGTTAAGCCGAAAAGACGAAAAAAACGCTGGATTGGTTTTAGCCTTAGCGGCCGGACTCTTATTTTTAGCCGTTACCAATATTTTTACCCCATATTTAAACCATCCGCTCGGTCTTGGTTGGCTCCTGCTCGCCTCTTGTCTAATTTAGCTCAGTATAGTATATTTACATTATTAAAATAAGCTATAAAATTATGAACGAACAAATAATTTCCCAGGAAGGTTATGATAAATTAAAAGATGAGCTTAGTTATTTGTCTATAGTCAAACGAAAAGAAATCGCCGAACGGATAGAGCGCGCCAAAGAGCTTGGCGATTTAAGTGAAAATGCTGAATATAGCGAAGCTAAAGACGCCCAGGCGCTAAACGAGGGGCGTATTTTAGAATTATCCAATACTTTAAAGAATGTTACGGTTGTTGAAAATGGCGGTTCGCATGAAGAAGTAGCTATGGGTTCAAAAGTGAAGGTTAAGACCGATAGCCAGGAAAAAGATTATACGATCGTGAGTTTTAATGAAGCCGATCCCTTAAACGGCCGAATTTCCAATGAGTCGCCGCTCGGCGTGGCGTTTTTAGGGAAAAAGAAAGGGGACTCGGTTGAAGTTGAGACGCCGAAAGGCCTGATGAAATACAAAATTATAAAAATAGATTAAGCTAAAAGATCTAAGGAATATTTAACGCCAAAACATAAGATCGCTTATGTCTGAAAAATCTGAAAAAAAAGAAGATAAAACAATTTCCGGCCTAAACGAGCGCGATGACCGTCTGAAAAAACTGGCGGCGCTCCAAGAAGCGGGAATTGATCCTTACCCGGCTCGGGTGGAGCGGGATTTTATGATTGAGAAAGTTTTATCTGATTTTGCCGAGTTAGAAAAAAGCGAAAAAATATTTTGGCTGGCTGGCCGTTTGCGAAGTATCCGCGAACACGGTAATCTAACTTTTGCGAATTTAGAAGACGCCTCCGGCCAGATTCAGTTAGCTTTATCAAAAAAAGAGCTTGGCGATAAATATAAGACCTTTATTAAATTAATTGATTCCGGTGATTTTGTTTCGGTATCCGGATTTTGTTTTTTAACTCATAAAGGCGAGAAAAGCATAATGGTTAAAGATTGGCGCGTCGCGGCTAAGGCCTTGCGCCCGATTCCAGACGCTTGGTTCGGCTTAAAAGACGAAGAAGAACGCTATCGCCGCCGTTATCTTGATATCCTTTTGAATCCGGAGGTTAAGGAAATGGTTTTAAAGAAAGCGAAATTTTGGAATGCCGCTCGGGAATTTTTAAACACCCGTGGCTTTATTGAAGTTGAAACTCCGGTCTTGGAAACCATGGCTGGTGGTGCCGATGCCCGGCCCTTTAAAACGCATCACAACGCTTTAGACATTGATGTTTATCTGCGGATTTCTATGGGCGAGTTATGGCAGAAGAAATTGATGGTGGCGGGCTTAGAAAAAACTTTTGAAATCGGTCGGCAATTTCGGAATGAAGGCATGGACGCCGAGCACTTACAGGATTATACTCAGCTGGAATTCTATTGGGCTTACGCCGATTATGAAAAAGGAATGGAAATAACTGAAGAATTATTTAAGTATATTGCCAAAGAAACTTTTGATACTTTAAAATTTAAGATTCGGGGTTTTGAGGTTGATCTTGGAAAAAAATGGGAACGCTATGATTATCGGGAGACCGTAAAAAAAATGACCGGTATTGATATTTTAGAGGCAAGCGAGGCGGAAATTGTCGCCAAGCTTGATGAATTAGGAGTTAAATATGATAAGAAAGGTTTTAATATCACGCGGGCGATTGATAATCTATGGAAATATTGCCGGAAGCAGATTGCCGGCCCGGGCTTTTTAGTCGGCACGCCGATTACGGTTTCGCCTTTAGCTAAACGCGATGAAAAAAATCCGGCTCTAGCCCAACGTTTCCAGGTGATTTTAGCCGGTTCGGAACTTGGCAACGGTTATAGCGAGTTAAATAATCCACTTGACCAAGAAGAGCGTTTTAAAGAACAGCAGAAGTTAAGAGAAGCCGGCGATGAAGAGGCCCAGGAACATGACTATGATTTTGTGGAGGCGCTTGAATACGGCATGCCGCCGACTTGCGGTTTTGGTTTTAGTGAACGATTATTCGGGTTTTTAATGGATAAATCCGCCCGGGAATGTCAGATTTTCCCGTTAATGCGACCGAAAAAGGATTGATTTGACTTAGAGTTATAAATTTCTTATTATTTTAATGGATTAAAGCAATCCATTTTTAATAAATATCATATTCGGGGATCGTCTAATGGCAGGACTGCGGATTCTGGCTCCGCCAATCTTGGTTCGAATCCAAGTCCCCGAGCCAAAGAAAAAATACTGCCCTTTGGCGGTATTTTTTCTTTTATCTTAAGAATTGAGGATGAGAACCCCTGGGTTCGCACTGCCCTGCCTGCCGGTAGGCAGGCGAGGGTAGCGAGCGAAGCGCCAGCTAGCTGGCGTTTCCGAGCGACGCAGGCAGAATAGGGCGGCGAAGCCGCCCATTAAGGAGTGAAAAAATATCCAAGCAAATATAAGAAATTTAATCTTTAAGTCGCAAATATACCTTCAAAATGTCGCAATAAAACCCTTTATTTACAGGGTTTTTATAGAAATTAGGAAAAGAATGTCGCAAATATACTTTCAAAATGTCGCAATATATGTTATAGTCTTTGTATGAATAAAAAACAGGCGAGACAAAATAAAATTATTTCTTTTATGAAAGATAGGGTAAAAATATCGGTATCTGATATTTTGTCTTTTTTAAGTATGGAAATAGATAGAAAAACCTTGCAAAGAGATTTAAAAGAATTGGAAAAAAAACTGTTAATCTCTAAAAAAGGTGTTGGCAAAAATACAGTATATTCTTTATCGGTAGCCTCTAGTGTTTTGAAAGAAATTAATATCAAAGAATATTTTAAAATACCTTATTTAAAAAGGGAAGTTAAAGAAAGTTTTAATTTTGAAATCTTTACCATTTTAAAAAATAATATTTTTACAACCGAAGAGCAAGAGAGATTAGAAAATTTGCAAAGAGAATTTATAAAAAATTTTTCGAAGTATGATAGTCAAACTCTTATCAATAAAGAATTTGAAAGAATAATGATTGAATTTTCTTGGAAATCATCAGCCATAGAAGGTAACACTTATTCGCTTTTAGGCACAGAAGCTTTGATTAAAAATAATGTTGCGGGATCTGAAAACACAAAAGAAGAAACTCAAATGATTCTTAATCACAAAGATGCTTTTAACGAGGCTATACAGAACAAAGAAAGATTTAAAAAATTAACTTATTCTGATATTGAATATATCCATGCTGTTTTGACTAAAAAATTAGGCATTTCTAAAAATGTTAGAAATGGCAGCGTGGCAATTGTTGGTACTAAGTATAAACCCTTAAATAATAGTCATCAAATTGAAAAAGCGGCTCGGGAAATGGTTGATTTAATCGATAAAAAAAAGTCTTTCTTTGAAAAATCTTTATTAATATCCATCCTTATCGCTTATATCCAAATTTTTGAAGACGGCAACAAAAGAACTTCTCGAATGATTTCCAATGCTATCTTGTTAGCCCACCATTCAATCCCGTTGTCCTATAGAATCGTAGATATTGAAGAATATAAAAAAGCGATTATTTTGTTTTATGAATTAAATAATATCTCTTATTTTAAGCGAATTTTCATTGAGCAATTTGAAGATGCGGTTAATAATTATTTTAAATAGAATTAGATAAATTTATTTATGACCCCTATCCTTAACCTACTATTACTTCTTGTCCTTTTCGTCCTCTTGGGCCTGTCCGCCGAATTGGTTGTTAGAAAAATCAGCTATCTGGCCGGAGAAATCAAAATGCGGATGTTTGCTTTCGGGATTTTGCTCGGGATAATTACGACTTTGCCGGAATTAGCTGTCGGAATCAATACCATGCTCAACGGCGCCGGCGGCTTGTCGGTCGGAAATATTTTAGGCGGGGTTATTGTTATCCTCGGCTTAGTCCTGGGCTGTAGCTTGCTTTTGAACCGCAAAATTGCTACGGATGGAAATTTAAAATTGCTTATTCCGCAAATCGCTATAATTTTTGTTCCGATCTTTTTCGGATTTGACGGTCGCTTCAGCCAATGGGAAGGATTAGTAATGGTCGCTTTATACCTTAGTTTAGTATTTTATCTTTACCGCGCCAATCGGACTTTCAGTGGGGAAGGCGTTTCTTTGATTGAAAAAAATAAAGTCGCTAAAGCAGTTTTTCTTTCTTTAGGCGGCATTATCGCGGTCTTGCTATTATCAAATTGGATCGTGGACGTGACTCTAATATTATTAAACGGCTGGAATATAAGTAAATTAGCGATTGGCGTCTTGATTTTTTCTATCGGTACGAATTTGCCGGAAATTTCTATTGCCGCTATTTCCTGGCGGAAAAAAGTTTCCGAATTATCTTTAAGCCATCTGCTAAGCTCATCTTTCACTAATATCTTAATCCTCGGATTACTGGCTACTATCCGGCCGATAAATTTTGTCGCTAACGGAACTTTTGTCGTGTTAGCGGTTTTCTTAGGATTAACCTTAACTCTTTTCGGCATTTTTCATCACAGCGGAAAGAAATTAAGCCGGGCCGAAGGCGGAATCATGGTTTTATGTTATCTGCTTTTTTTAATCGCTAATTTTTATCTCTTAAGATAAGGGCTAATCATAAATTATAAATAGCGAATATTTTAATTAAACAAAGAATTGCTTTAAAAAATTATGGCTTTATTTCTCCATATTCTCGCCCTCCTCGCGGCTTTTTATTTTTTGGCGGTCATTTGCGACCGTTATTTTGTACCCTCCCTTGATCGAATCGCGGAAAAGTTAAAAATGAATTCCGATATGGCCGGGGCGACTCTGATGGCGGTCGGTTCAAGCGCGCCCGAGCTTTTTGTTTCTTTTATTGCCTTATTTCAATCCGGCCAGGAAGCGCTTGGCGCCGGTACGATCGTTGGTTCGGCTTTGTTTAATATTTTAGTCATTATCGGTGCCTCGGCTATGGTGCGGAAAGCTTTTATCGCTTGGCAGCCGGTCATCCGCGACATCCTTTTTTATTCTTTCAGTATTGTCCTGCTTATCTTTACTTTTTATGACGGCCGGGTGACTTTTTTTGAATCTCTGCTTTTCTTAGCATTATACGGCGCTTATGTTTTAGCGGTTTTAAAATGGCGGAAAATTTTACCATATAAAGAAGAACGGTCCGACGAAAAGCTGGTCGATGTTTTAGAAGAGGGAATTAAAAAAGAAGAGCGACGAAAGACTTTTTTCGGGCGTTGTTTAAAAAATATTAACCGATTCTTAGATTTTATTTTTCCAAAGGCGCAATATTACTGGCTGGCTTTTTTCGTCTCTATTGCCGTCATCGCCGGTTTAAGCTGGGTTTTGGTTGAAAGCGCGGTCGCTATGGCGGAAATCTTACATATTCCGGCGGTAATTATCGGCCTAACCGTTTTAGCGGCCGGCACAAGTATCCCAGACCTCTTTTCTTCGACTATTGTCGCCCGGCAAGGACGCGGAGGAATGGCGATTTCTAACGCTATCGGTTCTAATATTTTTGATATTTTAATCGGTCTCGGCTTGCCTTGGGCGGTCGTTGGCTTGAGCGGAAAAATAATTCCGGTGGCGACGGAAAACCTTAATAGCTCAATTATTTTACTTTTCGCTACCGTTGTTTCTGTGCTTTTCTTTTTAATCGCGAAAAAATGGCGTATCGGTAAATTTGCCGGTGTCGGCCTAATTAGCTTATATCTTCTTTATTTACTCTGGAGCATTTTCCAGGTTATTTAAATAAAATTTAATTGTTTGTAAATTATCTGTCGTTCTTGACTTCGGATTGAGGGATTGCTCAATTATTGCTTTTTTTATAAAGATATAATAAACTTTAATGATATTTTAAATAAGGTATTTATATTAATATTTTAAAATCATTAAGATAAAAATTAAATTCTTTTACAATTAAATATGAAAAAATGGAAAATATAATCGAAACGAAAACCACTGACGGGCGAATAATCCGCCTTGATACTTCAGACGAAGCTTGTAAAAAATTCGGTTTTTCCCATGGCGACAAGGTAAAAACTATCAGCGAATTAGAGGCTATTATTATCGGCGTCGGACCAAGTAATGAAGGTGATGATGTCTTATGGTATAATTTGCTCCGCTCTAAAAGCGGCGGTGTTTGTTATTATGGACACGAAAACCGAAACTTAGCCGAAATTGGATTCAGGAAGATTTAATAATATAATTAAAGGAGGGTAGAATGGAAACAAAAACACGAAAAACACGAAAAATTAGAGTTGCTAATAAAAATATTAGTGACAAAAAAAGGTTTGACAGTGATAAAAATTTTGTCTTGTGCCAGGCCTTCGGTAACCGTTGCACCATCTGCGGATCATACTTTGGAGAAGACGAAGATGTTTGCGGCCAAGGACATATGATTGGAGTAAAATACTCTTGGAAATAAAGCGGATCCCAGATCCGCCGAAAAACCCTCGTTAATTTGATAAATATCAGATTTAGCGAGGGTTTTTAATTTGTGTTATTATTAAGTTGTGCCGAGCTTGATTTTTATCTATTTTTTAGGTAGAATTTATCTCTATTTATAAAATTATTTAGATTTAGGCCTATTTAGAGCCAAATATAATGCTCGTCATCCGACGCGCGACTATAAGACAAATATCGTCGAATGTTTAATAAACCTTATAAAATGACCCCCTTATTTAAACTAAAATCTAATTTTAAGCCCGCCGGCGACCAGCCTGAGGCAATAAAAAAACTTCAAAAAGGTCTGGAGCAGGGTTTTGATTACCAAACGCTTTTAGGCGTCACTGGTTCGGGTAAAACCTTTACGGTTGCTAATGTTCTTGAAAAATTCAATAAGCCGGTTTTAGTTATCGCTCCGAACAAAGCCCTGGCCGCTCAACTTTATCGCGAATACAAAAATTTTTTTCCGGACAACGCCGTTCATTACTTCGTATCTTATTATGACTACTATCAGCCCGAGGCCTATCTGCCGATCACCGATACTTATATTGATAAAGAAGCGATGATCAATCAGGAAATTGATCGTCTGCGCCATGGCGCGACTTCGGCGCTCGTTTCTCGCCGCGACGTGATTATTATCGCTTCGGTTTCCTGTATTTATAACTTAGGCGTGCCCGCGTCTTATTTAGAGGCTAAATTAGTTTTAGAAAAAGATAAACCCATGGTCCGCGCCGATTTGATTAGACAACTCGTCAAAATCCAATTTGAACGGACGAGCGGCGAAATTAAGCGCGGCCAATTCCGGGTACGCGGCGATGTTTTTGAAATCCGGCCGATGTCGGAAAATGTGGTCTATCGTTTAGAATTAAAAAACCAGCAGATTGCCGATCTAATGATTATTGATAACACGACCAAAAACATTTTGGACAATCTGACGGAAATGGTAATTTTTCCGCCAAAACATTTTGTCTCCACGCAACCACAAATTGAAGCGGCCATTAAAAATATCCGCGAAGAACTAAAAGAACGTTTAGCGTATTTTAAAAAGGAGGGCTTATTATTAGAAGCGGAACGCTTGGAGCGGCGAACAAAATATGATCTAGAGATGCTTCATACCCTCGGCTACTGCCACGGCATTGAAAATTATTCCCGCCATCTGACCGGCAAACTGGCCGGAGAAGCGCCCGATGCTTTGTTAGCTTATTTCCCATGGAAAGACGGGAAACCAGATTTTTTAACAATCATTGATGAATCTCATATCGCCGTGCCGCAGATTCGCGGTATGTATAATGGCGATCAGGCGCGCAAAAAAATCCTGGCGCAATACGGCTGGCGCCTGCCGTCGGCACTGGACAACCGCCCCTTGAAATTTACCGAATTTGAAGCGCGCGTCGGCCAGGTAATTTTTACCACCGCCACGCCCGGCGATTTTGAATATGAACATTCTAAGCAAGTTGTGGAGCAAGTCATCCGTCCGACCGGCTTGATTGACCCGGAGATTGAGATCCGGCCGGTGTTTGATAAAAAAACCAATTACAGCCAGATTAACGATGTCATGGCAGAAATAAAAAAAATCGCCGCTTTGGGCGAACGGGCGATTATCAATACCTTGACTAAAAAGCAAGCGGAGGATTTAAATACCTATTTGAACGGCCAGGGTTTTAAAGCTAATTATTTACATTCCGATATCAAGACCCTGGAACGGATGGAAATTCTACAACAGTTCCGGGAAGGGAAATTTGATGTTTTAATCGGGGTTAATTTATTGCGCGAGGGCCTGGACTTGCCAGAGGTAACTCTAGTAGCAATTTTAGACGCCGACCGCGAAGGATTCTTACGCAGTCAAACCTCTTTAATGCAAACCATGGGCCGCGCGGCGCGCAATGTTAAAGGAAAGATTATTCTTTATGCCGATAAGAAAACCGATTCGATGAAAAAGGCGATTAAGGAAGCGGAACGGCGACGAAAGAAACAATTAGCGTATAATAAGAAGCATAAAATTACCCCGCAAAATATTTATAAAAAGATTGAGGAATTTTTAGATAGGGCGGAGAAATAAAATTATTGTTATGTCTAGTAAAAATCAATCCGAATCCCTGATCATCCGCGGGGCGCGGATGCACAACCTGAAAAATATCAACCTGGAAATACCGCATAATCAATTGACGGTCATTACCGGCGTCTCCGGCTCGGGGAAATCCTCGCTGGCTTTTGACACAATTTTCGCGGAAGGGCAGAGGCAATATGTCGAATCTTTGTCGCCCTATATGCGTCAATTCTTGGGCCAGAAAAAACCGGCCGATGTTGATGAAATTATCGGCTTGGCGCCGTCTATTTCTATTGATCAAAAAGCTCTTTCGCATAATCCGCGCTCAACCGTCGGCACGCTCACTGATATTTATGATTATCTGCGCGTCCTCTATGCCCGAGTCGGCGAAGTTTTTTGCCCGCTTTGCGGCACAAAAATTGAAAAGCTCACCGTGGAAGAAATGGTGGATATTATTATTAATCGCGGCGAAGAATTAAAAGAAAAATACGTGACTATTCTGTCGCCGGTCGTCCGCGATCGCAAAGGCGAATATTATCAGCTTTTGTATAATTATTTGTCTCTCGGCTTCAGTGAATCGCGGATTGACGGTCAAATCCACTCTTTACGCGAACAAGTAAAACTAGCACCGAAGAAAAAGCATAATATTGAGATCATAATGGATAAAGTATTGCTGACTGACCAGACGCGCCTATTTGAAGCCGTGGAAAATTCTTTGGAATATAGTAAGGGTTTGGTGATCGCTAAATATGAGGGGGATGCTGAATTCCTTCTCTCCGCCAATTGGACCTGCCCGAACGATAATTTTTCTTTTCCGGAAGTGGAACCGCGTTTGTTTTCTTTTAATTCGCCGCATGGCGCCTGTCCGGAGTGTTCCGGACTCGGCCGCACGGATTTTTTCTCCGAAAAAAAATGCCCGGCTTGCGCCGGAAAACGTTTGCGTCCTGAAGCTTTGTCTGTCCGCATAAGCAACAAAAATATCGCCGAAGTGGCCGCTCTACCAATCAAGCGCGCTTTAGAATTCTTTAATCATTATTACGAGAAAATGACCAAGCGCCAGCGTGCCATTGCGGAAAACGTCGTCGTCCAAATCGTCAGCCGTTTAGAATTTTTACTTAAAGTCGGGCTTAATTATCTTTCCTTGGAACGCGAGGCGCATAGCTTGTCCGGCGGCGAAGCCCAACGTATTCGTCTATCTTCGCAAATCGGTTCCCATTTATCCCGCACCCTCTATGTACTAGACGAACCAACCATCGGCTTGCACGAACGCGATACCGACCGCTTGATAGACACCTTGAAGGCCCTGCGCGATAAGCATAATACCGTTATTATCGTAGAACATGACGAACGGACGATTTTAGAATCGGACTATCTGGTTGACCTCGGACCCTTGGCCGGCGTGCATGGCGGAGAAATTATGGCGATTGGGCCAACTAAAGATCTTCTTAATCAAGACAGAAACAAAACCGCCACAAAAAAATCTCTAACTTTGCAATATCTCAGCGGGCAATCAGAAATATCCCTACCAACGAAACGACGCGAACAAAATCATGGCGCTCTGAAAATCCGCGGCGCTTATGCCCATAATTTAAAAAACCTAAACGTAGAAATTCCGCTCGGCCGCCTTGTCGGCATCAGCGGCGTTTCCGGTTCGGGAAAATCTTCGCTATTGTATGATGTGATTTATAAAAATATAAGCCATATAAAAAATCGCCCGGGCCAGGCAAGATTAGAACAAGTCAAAGAAGTCAAAGGCGCGGAATATATTAATAAAGTCGTGGTCATTGATCAGTCGCCAATCGGCCGCACGCCGCGCTCTAACCCGGCGACCTATACCGGCATCTTCACGCCGATTCGCGATTTCTTTGCCTCTTTGCCCGAGTCGCGCGAACGCGGTTATTCTATCGGTCGTTTTTCCTTTAATCGTCCGGGCGGACGCTGTGAGGCCTGCGAAGGAGCGGGCGCGAACCTGATTGAGATGCATTTCCTACCGCCGGTGCTGGTTGAATGTGAAGTCTGTCGTGGCAAACGTTTTAATCGCGAAACTTTACAAGTTAAATATAAAAACAAAAACATCGCCGAAATTTTAGATCTAACGATTGACGAAGCAATTGAACATTTTATCGGTAATTATTTTATTACCGATAAATTAAAAGTTTTACAATCCGTCGGTCTCGGCTATCTAAAAATCGGTCAGAGCGCCACAACTTTGTCCGGCGGCGAAGCCCAGCGCATTAAAATCGCTAAAGAATTAACCCATACCTTAGGTCGGCGCACTTTGTATTTATTAGACGAGCCCACGACCGGATTACATTATCATGATATTGATATGCTGCTCGCCGTCCTGAATAAATTAGTAGAAAAAGGTAATTCCGTTTTAGTGATTGAACATAACATGCACATGCTTAAAGCCATGGATTATATTGTTGATCTCGGACCGGACGGCGGGGAAGAGGGCGGACGTTTAGTCGCGGCCGGAGCGCCGGAAGATATTGTCCGCGAACCAGAAAGCGCGACCGGGAAGTATTTGAAGGGGTATTTGGGGAAATAAAAAAAGGGACTCCAGTATATATCTTAATATACTGAAGCCCTAATATCTTTGCTAATTTTGCTTAGGTTTAAGCAACCGGGAGGCTCTGCTTCCTCTTGGCATCCCCATTTTAATATCAACGGGAGACAAATTACTCGGCATATATTTTATTTGTGGTGGCCGAGAAACTAAAAATAGTATTTAAATTGAGGATGAGTCCTCAGATGCCGTCTCTTGGACGACAATAAATTATTTTTTGCAATGTACAAGGTTTAAATTCGATGTTTATATAATATCACATAATAAAATAATTGTCAATAGCTGCGAATGATAAATCTGTGGATAACCAAGTAATATGGCTAAAATTAAATAAAAAACCGAGAAGTTTTAAGCTTTAATTGGTAAAGCGTAATAAAACTTACTCGGTTTGTCCCGTGTATCCGCGTCTATCTATCGGCTTCATAATCAATCAGTAATTATGCGCAATGATACACGGCGCTTTTTGGCCCCCGTTATGAAAGGCAAGGGCGGAAAAAATTAGATTATGCTAATTTTCCCTCGGCCACCTTCTCAAACATTTAAAAATACGGCTACCACTCATCTTATAAAATAAAGGATTATTTGTCAACCCTATGGCCTTAGCGCTTAATAAAACAAGAAATAAATTAAAAACCAAGATTAAAGACGTCCCAAAATCCCCCGGCGTTTATTTTTGGCTGGGTAAAAACGGTCGGATTCTTTATGTTGGCCGGGCGACGCGGCTTCACGATCGTTTAAATCAATATTTCCAAAAAAATATTGAAGCGCGCATCGCTGAAATGGTCGCTACGGCGACCGATATTAAATACGAAACAGCAGAAACCCTACTTGAAGCAATAATCTTAGAAGCGAAATACATTAAAAAATATTGGCCGAAATATAATATCGTTGACCGTGATGACCGTTCTTTTATTTATATTGTTATTCCGAAAACAAAATTTTCTAAACCGCTCCTCGTTCGCGGCACGGATTTAAAAAAATTTTCCGGCGCAAACGACGTTAAGAAGGGAACGATTGGCCAGGTAAAAAAATCCGGCCAAGCTAAAATTTTCGGCCCTTATCAATCTTTCCATTTAATCCAAACCGCCCTGCGCCTGATTCGCCGCGTTTTTCCTTATGGTAATTGCGCGCCGGCCGGCACAACCGGTAATCTTAACAGCCGAGCTTGCTTTGATTATCAGATCGGGCTCTGCCCGGGGGCCTGCGTTGGCGCGATTAGCGCCGCTGATTACCAGAAAAATATTAATAACATTATCCTCTTACTATCCGGAGAAAAAAAACGTCTGATTAATAAATTAAAAAAAGAAAACCCCGATAAAATAAAAGCGCTAAAACATTTACAAGATGTCGCGCTCTTGTCGCGCGATAGCGACTTGTCTGAAAACAAAATTAATCGCTTAGAGGGTTATGATATTTCACATCACGGCGGTAAAGAAAGCTATGGCTCTATGGTCGTTTTTGAAAACGGGGAAGCGGCGCATTCCGAATACCGTCTATTCAAAATCAAGGAAGCGCCGGCTGGCGACGACGAACGGGCGCTTGCGGAAGTATTATTGCGCCGTTTCAAACATCCGGAATGGGCGAGGCCGGATTTAATTTTAATTGACGGCGGCGCCCCACAAATCAATTTTCTAAACCGAATTTTTGATAAGCATAATATCAAAATCCCCTTAGTCGGTATCTCCAAATTCGGCGACGACCGGCTGGTTTTCACCGTGGAAACAAAAAAACCTCTACGCGAGTTAGCCGCTAATATCAAGCCAACTTTATTAAAAATCAGGGAAGAAGCCCATCGCTTCGCGAATTATGGACGGAAAAAACGAAAAATAATAAAATAAATTCTAAGAAAAACTTTAATTTTTTTTCATTCCCCTTGTTATATAATGAAGGGGATTTTTTAATTGTCAATTATGACTCCTAACGCTAGAGAACTACAACCTCAAAAACTGGAGATGGACTTAAAAATAACTCCGGAAAAATTCGGAACGATTTTTTCTTTTATTGATTTCGGTAATGTTAATCACTGGTTTGATAGAGATACCGGATTAAAAATAGACTTGAAAAAATTAAGTGATTTTTCTAAGGATTTTTTTAAATCGACTTGGATTTATTATGGCCTTGATCCTTTAAATAAAAAATCGAGTAATTTTATTAATTGGATGAAAATATTTTTTGGAAAAAATTACGTTTACTTTAAAAAAATTCAAAAAATAAAGCATTATCCCGATAATTCTATAATTACCAATAAATGTAATTTTGACGTAGAGATAGCGGTTGATGCTATTCGGTTAGCTAATAATTATGAAACTCTGTGCTTATTTTCCGGTGACGCTGATTTTTTGAGATTAATTAAATATTTAGAACAAGGCGAACAAAAAAAGATTATTTTAATTAAAGGTGGATTTATTCAAAAGGAACTGGCTCGAGCAGTGGATTTATTAATAGACGCCGAAGATATAAAGAGTTTAATTACCCATAAAAACAGCAAAACCTAGCCAAAGGCTAGATTTCGCGGGAAAGTTGCCCGTACCGCGGGCTCGGGTAGGTTAAAGCCTACGATATAATTATAGCAAAACAAAAAATAAAATCAATACCTTTACAGCCTCACCGTTTAGAAAATTATGGACGGAAAAAACGAAAAATGCTATAATTAATTCATAAAATAATAATTTAAAAACTATGAAAAAAATCCATGTTTTTCTAGTGACGCTCGGCGTCCTGGCGGTGAGCGCCATTGTCATCGTCGCCTTGGTGATGGCGAATCGCGTCAATAACCAGGATCGTTTCTCGGTTACCGGCTCCGGCACGATTTACGCTAAAGCCGATATTGCTAATTTACAGGTCGGTCTGAAAACTGATACTAAAAAAACCGCGGCCGAAGCCACTAAAGACGGATCAGATAAAATGAATGAAGTGATTAAAGCAATCATAGATTTAGGCGTTGAAGAAAAAGATATTAAAACCAGTGGCTATTCCTTGAATCCAGTTTATAACTGGACTAACGACCGCGGCCAGGAATTAATTGGTTATGAAGTGAGCCAAAACGTCTCTTTGAAAATTCGTGATTTAGAGAAGATCGGCGAAATAATCGCCAAGACAACGGAAAAAGGCGCTAATCAGATTGGCGGCATAAATTTTACGATTGACGATGAATACGAATTAAGAAACCAGGCGCGCGAATTGGCGATTGAAAAAGCCAAAGAAAAAGCCGGCTTAATTGCCGGACAATCCGGAATGAAACTTGGTAAAATAAAGAGCGTTTATGAAAATTATGATTCTCCTCAACCGGTTTATTATTCTAACGCGAAAATGGAGGCAGTTGGTATGGGCGGCAGCGATATGGCTATTACTTCTCCGGAAATTCAATCCGGCCAGAACGAAATTAAAGTTGAAGTTACTTTAGTTTATGAAGTAAAATAAATATTTAGTGATATAGCTTTAAAAGGCCGCTCTCATCTAAGGGGGCGGCTTTTGGAAATTTTTTGAAAAATACGCTATAATAGAATTATCACTGAATACCATTTTTACTCTATTTCCCATAATTAAACTATGAAAACTTTACTAAAAACTTGTTTTTTTATCTTATTTTTAACGCTTACCCCGCTCGGCCCAACCGCCGCCGCGGAAAATGTTGGTTTTGCTAATAATAATCTCTGGTTTTCCCGGACGGAAAATATTCTTGAAGGCGATAGCGTTAAAATTTATACTAATTTAGTGAACGATAGTTATGCTTTTTTCCGGGGAAATCTGACTTTTAACCGCAACGGTCAGGATTTAGGTGATCCAATTACTTTCTCGCTTGGAAAAGAAGAAAGCCGGCTATTCGCTTATACTTGGATTGCGGAAGAAGGGAACCATCAATTCGGCGCCAAGATATCCGAGGCCTATACGATTGATGATGACGGCGTTCAGAAAAGTGTAGCGGATAATGGTTTGGCGGTTATTGCTGCGGAAAATTTTTTTGTTGATGTTGATTCTGACGGCGACGGTTTAGGAAATGAAACCGAGGCCATTCAAGGAACAAATCCTAATAATCCCGATACTGACGGCGACGGTTATAATGACGGAGAAGATACGGCGCCGCTTGATTCTAAAATTTTTCCCGGGCCGGATACGGACGGCGACGGAATTTCTGATTTAGTTGATACGGATATTGATAATGACGGCTTATATAATTGGGAAGAGGAGGCGCTCGGAACTGATCCAAAAAATCGCGATAGCGACGGCGATGGCGTTAGTGATAAGGAAGATTTTTATCCGCTTGATTCGACGCGCTCGGAAAAAGAAATTCCTAAAGTGATTGAAGAACCAAAGCCTGAAATCAAAACCGAAATAAAAAAAGAAAGTGAGACAACGGGAGCGTTAGGAAAAATTACTACTTCAAGTGCTGACGAAAATACGACTGATGGGGAAGAAAAAATAACGATTATGGAAATACCTGAAGAATCCGCTATACCTAATGACTCTTTGGAAAATACGATAATCATGGAAACTAGGAATAATGAAAATTCTTTCAATCCGGCCGAATTACCTCGCCGTTCCTTCTTGGCCGCGACTTTTAGTGATCCGCTAACCGCGATTCCGGCGATTTTAGTTATTCTTGCCGCTTGTGGCGCCTTGATTTTCTTCGGCCTTTGGCTTAAAGCTAAGCGACGGATAAAATAATAACATTCCGGGCTCATCGAGCTACAATTAAAAAATATATAAAATAAATAGGGAATTAAAAATAAAAAATAAAGATAATAAAAAACCGCTTCTTTTAAAAAGCGGTTTTATTTCTCAGTATTTTGAACGCCGGGTTCACGGATAAAAGGCAAGATGAGCAAGCCTCGCAAAACCGAACTCTTTTTTAGGCCTAAATTTCAGCTGTATTAAATAACCGCTGCCAGGTTAACCCCGGTTTCAATCTCTTCGACCAGGCCCTGTAAAAACCCAGCGAACTCTTGAAAAGAGGGAACTATTCGACTCTCCGGAATCTCGGCGTCCTTGAATTCCTCAACCGTATTAACCCCGGATGCAATCCCGATAAATTTTATCGGGAAACCGCTATTTTTAACCGCGGCGTAATCATACTCTAGGGTATCCCCGAAGTAAAAAATATCTTCTATACTAACTTTTTCTCGGAATGACATTTTTATTAGAGGCCGGAAAACCCGTCCATCCGGTTTTATAAACTCATAAGAATCGGCAGTTTGAATATAGTTAAAAATATCTAAATCAAATCCGATTTTCTTAACTGTTTGATTAAGGCATTTACGTTTTCGACTAGTAATCAAGACTTTAATTACCTGACTATTTGGAATATAATCAATGGCTTTAACTAAAGAATTGTCAACCGATAAATTATTGTCCATTTCTCGGTTTAATACATCGAACTTCTTACGAAATTCCGAGTATTTACAACTACCATTTACCCCGCCGCCGCCGGCTTTATACATAATTTTTAATAATTCTTTAAGGCTCGCGCCATAATTTTGGCGAAGCGCATTATCAACTTCTTCTGAATCGGATTGCAGACCGGATAACATCAGGGCCATTTTTACTTTTTCAAAACCAAGTGTGGTACCGTCAACGACCGTTCCATCAAAATCAAACGCAAAAATTAGTTTTCCCATTTCTTAAAATTTTAAGGTTAATATAAAATATTTAATAATTTTAAAGTTCTTTTTTAAAACATCTTAAAAACATTTTAAGTTTTTACAACTCCTCCGCAAATCATTACACGGATCCAAAAACTTATAATATAAAGATGTTTTTTATATTTAACATTATTATCCGCAATTCGTCAAGAGATTACGACTCCGCACCGAAAATCGTTGGCATTCCAAAACCCTTGACATTACCTAAAAAACTGCTATTATATAAACATAATTAAAGATTACCGCAGACCGCAAGCTTTTCGGCGCTTTCGCCGAATATAAGTTCTTGCCGAGGTAAAAACGAAAAATCGCTGATTTTCAGCGCTATTTCGTCAATCCGGTCTGTGGCAACACGGATTTTTTGTTTAATAAAGAATAAAAATATGCCAAAAAATAAAGTCCAAAAAGGAGAGATTTCTCGCGACTTAAGCGAGAAAATTAAAAAATCAAAATCAATAATCTTTGCCGGCTTCAACGCGCTCGGTGTTAAAGATAACGAAAATTTGCGCGACCAGCTCCGGAAAGAAAACGGCGAATATTATGTCGCTAAAAAAACCTTAATGAATCTGGCTTTGAAAGAAAATAAAATTGATCTAAACGCCAGGGAATTTGCGGGTAAAGTCGCCGCCCTATTCGCCTATGAGGACGAAATCGCCCCGGCGAAAATCTTGGGTAACTTCCGCAAAGATAAGGAAAAGACGGAAAAAATTTCTTTCTTAGGCGGTATTCTGGACGGAAAACTTTTATCAAAAGAAGAGGCCGAAGCTTTGTCTAATCTGCCGAGTAAGCCGGAATTATATGCTAAGATTGTTGGCTCGCTTAATGCTCCGGTTTCCGGTTTTGTTAATGTCTTGGCCGGTAACTTTCGTAAATTAGTCTATGTCTTAAAAGCGATAGAAACTAAAAAAACTAATTAATTAATATATAAATTTAAGGCCTTCTTGGATATTTGTCCTTATTTAAGTAAAGACGGATTCAAAAAAGCCGAAATAAAACTATGGAAGAAGAAAAAAATGTTGTTGTCCCGGCTAAATTTGAAAAATTAGTCGGCGAAATCGAAAAAATGAGCGTTTTGGATTTAGCGGAACTCGTTAAAATCCTGGAAGAGAAATTCGGCGTAAGTGCCGCGGCTCCGGCCATGATGATGGCGGCGGGTGCGGGTGCAGCCGCTCCGGTGGAAGAGAAAGACAGCTTTGACGTGGAAATCACTGATGGCGGCGCCAGCAAGATTAATGTTATCAAAGCGGTGCGTGAGTTAACGGAAATGGGCTTAAAAGAAGCCAAAGATTTAGTTGACGGCGCCCCAAAGGTCTTGAAGGAAGGCGTAAAGAAAGCCGACGCGGAAGCTATGAAAAAGAAATTAGAAGAGGCCGGCGCGAAAGTGACCTTAAAATAATATTTGGAATAATCAGGAATAAATTAAGAATATATTAAAACGAATCTTTCCTTGCTAAATTTTTCCTTTTTAATCCATTAAATAACTCAAACAAAAAACCGCTATTAAGCGGTTTTTTGTTATATTAATAATCCAGCGATTTTAATTTATGGTTAAACCAATTAAATCCGTCTTATTCACCCCTTTATCCTTATTGATTAAGTTCTACTTTATACAACTTCTCCCCGCTTAGAAAATAAGCAAATTTTCCGGCCTCATCAATCGCGATATCACTCACCGTTTCTAAAGAATCAACTAAATACTGCGCTATCAAGCCGCCGTTGTTTTTTGAATCTTTATCATTAATCAAAACCACCAAGCGTTTGGAAGCGGCTTCAAAAACGTAAAGACGCTTGTTGCTGATGATTATCTTACCCGCCGATTCCATGGCCGGCGCAAACGACTCGACTTTATAGTCCTCCGCTTTACCGACATAAAATTTTTGAATCGCGCCGTCTTGATCAAGAATATAAATACTGCCGTCAATCGCCATATCCCGCGCCCGGCTCAAATCAACTTCTTCTTTAAACCACGGCGCTTTCACGCCATAAGTCGCGCCGCTCTTATTTGAACGATAAACCTGATTTTTATCTCGGACCAAGGAATAAAGATTGTCGTTAAAAATCTTAAAAGAAATAACATTTTCCGCCTTTAAATCATCCGGCACCTTCAAAATCTCACTCTTATTATCCTTTACATTTAAACGAATTATCTGATCCGTATCCCAATAATATAAATAATTATTATACAGCTGAGGCCGGTTTAAGTTCTTAGCGCCGGCGACCGCGATTTTTACTGGCGCGGTTTCGTCCGCGAGATTATATATAGAATCTCCACCCGCGCCATAGATTCGGCCGTCGGCAAAAACAAGATTATTAATTCCTAAACCGACTAAATCGCTCACCTCCGCCGCTGTCGCCCGGACAACCCGATTTATTTTTTCTTCCTGCTCTTTAAGTTTATCTTCTAAGCGACGATAAACTTCCCGCTGGGCTTCGGTCTTTTGAGGTAAGGTCGTTAATAAAGCGCTAGCGTCCGTTAAAACCGTTCCGGCACCAACTCGATCGTCATAAAGCAGATGAGCGTCTATCAAGCTTTCTTTTTCCTCGATCAAAACTATTAACTTATCAAATTCTTCCTTGGCCGCCTGGCGATTCTGCCTTATGCCGGTAAAGATTAAACTGACCGCAAAGACCAAAATTACCACGCCTAACCCAATGAACAAAGGTCGCCGGCTAACTTTTAGCTCACCGAAACGATTTTTAAACCCGGCTAAAACCCGATTTAAAACAGAAACGGATTTTTTAAAAATCATCGCCGAACGGCTAAGCAGGCCGCCATGAGAAAAAGATTTTTCTCCTTTAAAAAATACTTCTTCCTTAACCATAAAAGAATCGGATCGCGCTAAATTCAAATTATTTTTCAAGCTATTAACTTTACCGATATTTAGAGGCGGCGGCGGAACCGGGGTTTGGGTAGACGGCGCTTGCCGTTCCTGTTTTACTCGGGTTTCTTGAGTCGGAACAGCCGCGCGACGCTTTTGATTAAACTCTCTTATTTGCCTGAAAATCTTGGAAAAACTTATTAATCCGGCCGGGGAAAGCATCATTTCAGTCTTCTGCTCGGTTCGATTAAGCGAAGAAATCGAAGCGCCGACTGAACTTAGGTCGGCCTGTTCTTCCCGAGCTTCACGAACAGCCGATTTTATTTCTTGTTCAGCTAAACCGACCGTATTTTTAATAATAAGCCCTAAAAAAGGAACATAATTATTAATTTTCGCTAAGACATTCTTGATTTGTTCAGCCGCAGTAATCGGGGGCAACTTAGTAATAATATTTATCATCTCTTTACCGGATAAATATTCTGGCAAAGCTTCACTGGCAAAAACAAAATAAGATCCGGTCGGAATTTCGCCGCTCACGACCGAAGAAAATAGGGAAGGTGTTTTCGCTTCGGCCACGGAAGAAGTGCTTTTAGCCGTTGCGCTCTCAGCGGCATTGGTTTCCACATTAATCAACTCGTAATTTTCACCGCGCCGATAAATCAACAAGGCCTTATTCCGGCCAAAAGTGGAAAAATGTAATTTATTTTCGTAAATGACTCCTAAAGTAAGGTCGGTCGCCTCCGGATTGATTCTTATTTTTTCCGCAACTAAAAATTCATTCAATCCTTTGTTTATTTTAGCTAAAGAGGCCTCAAAAATATTCTCAATTTTCAAACCCTCAATCTTATCGCGCAAAAAAATCTTCTCATCATTATAGTAATATTCCTCCACGGCCGCGCTTAAAAAATCAAAGATTTTCCGACCTTCGGCCTTCTTCCCGCCGATCTGGGCTAAGATAAAAACCTTGCCGGCCAGGTTCTCTTTAACCGCATCCGGCTGAGCCACGAAAACATCGCTAAAATCACCGGATTTTCCAGCATTTAAAATAATTGAAGAAAGCTTATTATACATAAAAACATCAACCGTCTAAAACGATCTTTTAAGTTTGACTGTTTCTCTTTAATATTATAGTATAAATCCATAAATAAAGAAATATGCTTAGCGCCCTTTTCGGCTCTGCCGCCAAAGCCAAAATTCTTAATTTTTTCTTGTTAAATCCAGAAAAAACCGCTAATATAAGCGAATTATCTAAAATTTTAGCTTTAGGAGTGGCAATAGCCCGTCGGGAAACGGAAAATCTGGTAAAAATCGGCCTAATCAAGGAGGTTAAAGAAAAGATTGATTTAAAAGAAAAGTCAGGGAAAATAACCGGGAAAAACCGGCGTTTCCGGGCGACGGAGAATTTCATCCTTTACCCGGAAATCAAAGCCCTTTTAATTAAAGCTCGGATTTTACCAGTCCAAAAATTATTAGATAATCTAGGCCGTAATTGCCAATTAAAACTCCTGCTCCTAACCGGGGTATTTGTTAACCGCTCAGATGTGCCAATTGATCTCTTAATCGTCGGGACTTTACCGCGCCGGATTTTAACGCCTTTAATTAATGGACTGGAGAAAGATTTGGACCGGGAAATAAATTTTACGATCTTAACGGAAAAAGAATACAATTATCGCCGGGAAGTTATGGATATTTTCTTATACAATGTCTTGGAAGGGGAAAACCTAATTTTAATAAATAATTTAACCTAAAATTAAAAAATTTAAAATTTAATTTAAATAAATTTTTAAAAAATATGAAAAAATACTTAAGCCGAACTCTGAAAACCTTATGGTTTTTAATAAAATACGGTTTATTGACTCTCGCTGGTTTGGTGATTATTATCTTAATCATCCTTAGCGGCGCTTATCGCGATTTAAAAAACGCGGCCCAGGCCGGTTTAGCTGGTAAAGCGGAATTAAGCGCGGCCATTAACGTCGCTCAAGAAAAAAATTGGGCGGAGGCGGAAAATAGCGCGGCTAGAGCTAATGATCTTTTTAATACCGCTTTAAATGAACTGGAAAAAAGCCGGACTAACTTCGCGATCGCTAAAATCGCGCCGGTTCGCGCCCAAGTCAACGATCTAGAATATCTTTTAAAAACCACGGAGATTCTTAGCCGTTCAATGAAAAAGGCCGTTCCGATTATCAAGGGCTGGGACGATATCCTGGCTAACACGGCTAGTCATAAATTTTCCGACTTGCCGGCAGAAGAAAAGGGGCGTTTCTTACAAGCGGTCTATGAATCCGAGCCTGAGATTAACGGCTTAAAAGCAAATCTTGATTTGGCTGTTTTAAATTTAGATAAGATCCATAAGATCGGCGTCTTATGGCCGGTTTACAGTGAAATTTCCGATATCAAACAAGAATTAGAACAAGCGACGGTCTTAATGGATAAAGCCACGACTTTAGTAAAAATGATTCCGGCCTTAGCTGGCTATCCAAACTCCAGCCGCTTCTTGCTGGTCTTACAAAATAACGACGAACTTCGGCCGAGCGGCGGCTTTATCGGCGTTTATGGAATCCTAGAAAGTCGGAATGGAGAAATCGTCTATCTAAAGACCAATGATAGTTATCACTTGGACATGCCGGCGTCTTTAAATAATTGGGATTTAGAACCGCCTATGGCGATTAAAAAATATTTAGCCGTTGAAAAATGGTATCTGCGCGACGCGAACTGGTCGCCGGATTGGCCGACTTCCGCGCAACAGATAGAAAAAATATTCAATGGCGAGCTTCAAGCGGCCGGAGAAACGCCGGATAATTTTACCGGCATTATCGCGATTAATCCGGATCTAATCGCCGACTTACTCCGGCTCGTCGGACCGATTACGATTGACGATGAAACTTATACGCCAGATAATTTCCAACCGCTCTTACAGTATAATGTAGAAATCGCTTATAAAGAAAAAGAAATACGCTCTTGGGACCGGAAAGAAATCATTAATGAATTAGTCGGAGAAATCAAGGAGCGCCTTTTCGGCCTGCCGCTTGATGGCTTAGGCGAACTTTTAAAAATCGCTTCTGATAATATTGATTCAAAAAACCTCCAGATTTATTTTAAGAATAATGACTGGCAAAAATTGGCCGGCGATTTAGGCGCGGACGGACGGATCCGAGATTTTTCCGGCGATTATTTCTTAGTTGTTGACAGTAATCTCGGCGCCTTAAAAAGCGACGCTGTAATTAAAAAAGAATTCGCTTATACGATGACCGCAGAAAAGGAAGGGAATCCGAAAGCGGCGCTTAAGCTTACTTATAAACATGAAGGCGGCTTTGACTGGCGGACGACTCGCTACCGCACCTATACCCGCCTTTACGCGCCTTTAGGTAGCCGTTTACTGTCTTTAGAGGGTTTAGATGAGGTTAACGCCGACTTTAGCACGGAAGACGATTTAGCTTTAAATAAGACCGTTTTCGCTTTTTTCTGGAATATCGAACCGGGCACGACTGGCCAAATTACGATAAACTATCTTTTACCGGAAACAATTAAAACCCAGATTGCTAATGACGAGTATCGCCTCTTAGTTCAAAAGCAATCCGGTCAAAGAGTGGAAGCGCTCAATGTTTCTTTGGAAGGATTAAAACGGCGACCTTTGCAATGGACGACTAATCTGGAAACAGAAAAGGTCTTTTACGCGCAATAAATTAACGCGCCTTTAATCATAATTATGATCATCTTAATTCCGGTCCTAATCTTCCTCCTGGCTATTTTTTCCGCTTGGCCGGAAACAATGCTTTATGCTGTTGCTTTCTGTCTCCCGATTATTGATTGGAATTTTTCTTTCCAAGGATTTACTCTGCCTTTAGCCGACCTCGTCGCTTTGACGGCCTTGATCGCTTTTAGCGGGCGCTTGCTTTTTCAACGCCTGTTCAAAAACGCTATTTTAGTAAAAATAAATTGGCCACTCCTTAAGCCCTGGTTGGCCTTTTTAGCTATCGCCGCCTTAGCCGCGCTTTTATCGGCAAACCTGCTCGCCTCGCTCTGGTATGTAGTCCGTTGGCTCATTTTGCTTTACTTTACTTATATCTTCCTGCCTTATAACCTCCTAACGGACGGGAAGCGGCTTAAAAAAACAATTATTGCCCTAGCCATAAGTTCGCTGGTCGTTTTAGTAAGCGGATATCTCTCGCTTTACGGCCAGGATTGGCGCGACAGCTTTTTCCGAATAAAATCTTTATCCTTCTTCGGGGTTTATCCTTTCGGCGAGAACCATAATCTGACCGCTGAATTTTTAAATGTCGGCGCATTTATGCTCCTGGCCTGGCGGGAATTTTTAAAAGACCCACGAGCGCGCCGCTGGTGTGAGGTCGGATTTATTTTTTCTGCCTTAGCAATCGTCCTAACTTTTTCCCGGGCCGGTTGGATAACTTTATTTCTACAACTGGCGATTTATGCCTGGTATAAATTAAAAGGCCGCCAACGTTTAACCGGCGCCTTTATCGCTATTGGCTTGCTTTTAATAATGTCGCCGTTCTTATGGAAAATGTTTGAGCTACAAAAAAATAATGTGAGTTCAACAGAAAATCGACTCTTGCTGGCGGAAATTTCTTGGCAGGCCTTCCGGGAAAAACCTTATCTTGGCTATGGCCCGGGCGAATTTATAAATTTAGTTGATAAAAATCTGCGTTTCCGCGCGAAATATGGCGCGCCGCTTGATTCGCATGGCATGTTCCAAAAAGTTCTAGCCGAAACTGGATTATTCGGTCTAGCCGCTTGGATTTTTATCTTGATAATCCTAATAATTAAAGCTGGACGCGCTCTGCGTCTTTATTATCGCGATTATCCTTGGATACTGCCTTTAATCTTGGCGGCCGGCGGCGGTTTATTTTTCCAAATTTTCAATACTTCTTACTATAAAGGCAAAGTTTGGCTGCCGGTTGCTTTATCGCTGGCGGCGATTCGCTTACTGGACGCGAAAATTGAGAAAGCAAAGCAAAACTCAGAAATCGCCAAATAAATTATTTATGGCCGAAGAAAAAAATAAAAATCTGTCTCGCTCCCTACCGACAGGCATGGAGGGCGAACAGAAAATAAAAGTCTGCCATATCTTACCGACCCTGAACCGGGGCGGGGCGGAACGGGTAGTCGCGGATTTAATCCTTAATCTTAATCGCGAGCGTTTTGCGCCATCTTTAATTTTATTCCAAAGCGGCGGCGCCTGGCTGGCGGAAATAACGGCGGAAAATATTCCGGTAACAATTTTAAAAAAACGAGGAAAATTTGACCCGCTTAATTTTTGGCAAATTTATCGCGCTTTAAAAAAAATCCGGCCACAGATCGTTCATACACATCTTGGCGGCGATCTTTATGGCCGCTTAGCCGCGAAATTTTTAGGCGTCCCGGTTATTATTTCCACGGAACATAACATTAATAATGACGAAAGCCGGATCCAAAATATTTTGAAAAAAATCAGCAACCGGACTGCCAACCGAGTTATTGCGGTTTCCGAAGCGGTAAAAAAAGATTTGATAGCTAGATATGACTATCCGGCGGAAAAAGTTTCTGTAATTATGAACGGTTTGGATATAGAAAAATTCCGGCCGTATTTGAAAAACATCGGGGAAGGCAACACCGACTTAAGTTCCAAGATGCCGGTTTTCGGCACGCTCGGCCGCTTAAATCCGCAAAAAGGGCATTTTATCCTGATTGAAGCCTGGAAAAAATTAAAAAATGACGCGGTCTGTTTGATTTCCGGCAGCGGCCCCTTGGCCGGCGCCTTAGAAGAAAAAATAAAGCGGGAAGGGTTAGAAAAAAAAGTAAAATTAATCGGTCCGACATCTAATCCCGGTGCCTTTCTTAATTCTTTAGACGCCTTTATTTTTTCTTCGCTCTGGGAAGGGCTAGGCATTGTTTTACTGGAAGCCGGTTTAGTCGGCCTCCCGATTATCGCATCTGACATTGACGGTATCCGAGAAATAATCAATTCCGAAACCGGCTGGCCGATTCCGGCCGGACGACCGGAAAAATTAGCCGAACAGATTGATTGGCTGATTTCTAATTTAGATAATCCGATAGTCAAAGAAAAAACCGAGCGCCTGCGCCGCCGGATAATTTCCGACTTTGATATTAAAAAAATCACGACGGAATATCAAGAACTTTATTTAGATTTATTTAATAACGAAAATAAATAGGGGAAGCGAGGGATTATGTTTTTCCCGCTAGTTTTTTTCTGTGGCAAAATTCATCCGTCATTTGCCTCCGCCAGCCGGCGGAGGACGGAGATGGACAAATTTTGCTTTACGAAAAAAACAATCGCTCCTTAAAACATAATCCCTCGCTCCTATAAAAATATCTACTCTAACCACTTTCTTGATAATCAAAATTCTATGAAAATATTACAAGTAAATAAATTCCATTACCCACGCGGCGGCGCTGATAAATATTTTTTATGGCTTAGTCAGGCCCTGCGTGAAGCCGGCCATGAAGTCGCAGTTTTTTCTATGGCGCATCCGAAAAACTTGCCGACACCCTGGAGCCGATATTTTGTTTCCCGGATAAGCTTTAACGAGGGCGACTTAAAAGATAAACTAAAAGCACCGGGCCGGATTTTTTATAGCTTTTCGGTCCGGAAAAATTTTTCCCGTCTGCTTAAAGATTTTAAGCCGGATATTATCCATATCCATAATATTTATCATCATCTTTCGCCCTCGCTTCTAGATGCGGCGCGACAATGTAAAATTCCAGTAATAATGCATCTCCATGATTATCATTTAATATCACCGGATTATAACTTGAAAGAAATAACCGCTTTTGAAAAATTAAAAAAACCCTATCAATATCTCGGCGGCCGCGTAATTAAAAATTCGCGTGCGGCCACGGCTTTAGCGGTTTTAGAACATTATTTCCATCAATCAATTCTGAAAATTTATCGTCGAAATACTAATCTTTTTATCGCTCCGAGCCATTTTATTAAAGAAATAATGCTTAAGGCCGGCTGGCCGGAAAAAAGAATCGAAATTGTTTATAATCCTTATAGTCCGGATTTGGCCGAATTAAACACATTAAACAACAACGGAGATTCGCTGGCCACCGAAGAAGGCGCACCAAAAGAATCCTATCTTATTTCCTATGGCCGTTTATCCGCGGAAAAGGGAATCGCGATTTTAATCAAAGCCGCGGCCTTAAGCAATAAAAAAGTTAAAATCGTAGGCAACGGGCCAGAAGAAGATAAGCTAAAAAAATTAGCTCTTGAATTAAAAGCGCCAATAGAATTTCTTGGTTTTAAAGAGACGGATGAACTTCGCCCTTTAATTGAAAAGGCCGAAGCGGTTGTGGTTCCTTCAGTTTGCGCCGAGAATATGTCTTTATCTTTACTGGAAGCGCTCAGTTTAGGAAAACCGGTAATAGCCGCTAAAATCGGCGGCATTCCGGAAGCGATCAAAGACGGGGAAAACGGCTTATTATTTACGGCCGGCGACGCCGCTGATTTAGCGGAAAAAATTAAACATTTGGACAAACTTGACCTTATCGCGTTTAGCCAAAATGCTCGTGCCAGTGCCGCGCACTTTACGCCGGAAAAAAATCTTAACTCCATCCTGGAAATTTATCAAAAAATATTAAATTCAAAAAACGCTTAAAAACAAAAACGCCTCTCCGAAATGGAGAGGGTTCTTGGTCCCTTCCGGGAACCACTGCTTGATAATCTTAATTATATTATAAGGAAAGCTTAGAAAATAATCAAGAGGCGGGAGGCAACGGACTTGAACCGTATTCCTTATCAGGGAACCAATTGATTATCAAGCAATGACGCCTCCTCGACGCTTTACCTCCCGTAATTATAACATAGCAAATTGAGGATGAATAAAAATTAAACTTTTTTTAAAGAAAAATTTAATCTTAAAAACAAAAACGCCTCTCCAAAATGGAGAGACGTTTTTTATCCGAACCGCAGTCCGGACTTATTTATTATGGCATCGAGCCGAAAGCTGCGACACCGCTAAAAATTAATCTGTACTGATAATTAATCCGTAATCGTAAAATCAATACTATAAGTCAATAAGGACTGGCCACCGTCAACCTTAATATCCGTCCGGCCGCCATCTAATTCCGGAATCGTTAATTCCGCCGTAAAGCGTCCGTAGCTATCCGCAGTTATAACCGTATTCTTCTGGCCGCCGAAAAGGATATGTAAATCCTCGCCCGGGAAAAATCCGGTACCGCTTAGGACAACCTTGGCTCCGGCCGCGCCTAAATTATGGTCTAAACCTAAAGATAATTTTTCCGGCGCGTAAGGATTAGCTTCTTCCGTTGATTCATAAGACGCTAATTTCTGTAAATTTTCATCCAACACTAAAATATTAGTATTGTTGAAAATCACGACTTTATCACCGCCGGCATTAACCACAGACAAACCCATGGCCCAACCGTGCGCGCCGCCGACCTCAGTCGTCTGCTCATATCCAACTTCCTCCATCGTATTTTTATTGAGTTTAACCACGCCTAAGCCATTAGAAAAATAAATATAATCATTATAGCCAGAAGCGGACACGTCATAGCCGTTATAATCCGCGTGCTGGAAATAGCCTAAAAGCTTGCCGTCCAAATTGAATTTCTTGGCGTAATAATCATCAACTACATAAACATTCTTAGTCGCGTCTTGATAAGCCCGGCGATTACCGGCTTCTTTATAATTAAGTGCAATCTTGGCTTTTCCCGTCCGAGTCGTACGATCATAAATAATTAAATAATCACCCTGAACATTAAGGATATGCTGGCCATTGCCGCCGCTCACATTATAAGGATTCTCCTTATTAGTAAATTTATGCTCGTCAATAACCTGCAAATCCTGGTTCCAGATTTTAACGCCCTTGTCGCTTAAAGTAACTAAATTATTTTCAAACTTATTTAAGCGCGTATACCATTCCCAATAATTATTCTTTTGGTCGCTGATATATTTTAAATCATCGCCGACCACTTCGTATTTATAAAAGGAAAACCCGCTCGTTGCAAAAACGAAAAGCCGGCCGTTTTCCACTGAGAATTTCATGTCATAAAACTTCCCGTAATCGTTAAAACGGGGAAGAAAAGGACGAACCTTGCCAATCAGTTTTAATTCGCCGTCTTCTAATTTTAGGACCTCTAAACTATCGGTATTGGCGGAACCGACATAGACCTGGTTATTGTAGCTAACCGCGTCACCGGAATAATAGGTTTTGGTCTTACTTTCGCTTCCTTTAACAAAGCCGAAGACGATTAAAAGAGCCGCTAAACCTAAAAAAATCGCTTTTTTCATATTTTTTAGTAAAATTTATGTAAATTATTTTAATAATTAATTATCTCTATTATTTAAGAAATCTATAAAACTTTATAAAATTCTAAGAAAAATACTTATAAAATCGACAGAAAACAAAAATTTCACAAATTCCCAATATTATATCTTATTTAATAAATTTTGTCAAGACCCAGACGTAAACCCGAATCAGCCCCTAAAACGACCCTTATTAAAGAAACAAGGGCTATCCCCAACCAGCTATTGACAAATAAAAATATTTATATTAGAATATGAGGATAATAAATTTAGGGGTTACAACCGAATACTCTCTTAAACATAAATTTTTAGAGATAATATTCAGCGATAATCCCGTATAAAAAATAACAAAAGCTAACAATATGGACAATAATATGGAATTTTCTGATTTTTTAAAATTAATCAAGACCAAAAGCGGAACGATTTTTACCTTGGTTTTCATCACGGTAATCCTGACCATCGCGCTTTCCTTGCTTAATCCTTTGAAATACGGAGCGACTTCCGGAGTTTTAGTCGTACAGAATACGGCCGGCAGCGATCCTTACACGGTTTCTAAATCCAACGAATATTTAGGCAACCTGTTTTCCCGCGTTGTTTATTCCGCGTCTTTTTATGATTTTGTTTTAAACTCACCTTACAACATTGATAAAAACTATTTTACCGGCACTTATAACCAACAGCTTAAGGCCTGGGAAAAAACCGTTAAAACCAAAACTTTTGGCGATACTGGTATTATTGAAATCAATGTTTACCACCAGAATCCTTATCAGGCCCAGCAAATTTCTTTAGCGATTAACGAAGTTTTGATTAACAATAACGCTTATTATCAGGGAAGCGGGCAGGCAATTAAGGTTAACGTGATTGACCAGCCCTTGGTTTCTACTTATCCGGTCAAACCGAATCTGCCGCGCAATATCGCGCTCGGATTCATCGGCGGCTTATTCTTATCTTTAGTTTATATCTATATTTTTCCGGAAGAACGTCATGATTTGAAATTATGGACGACCAGAAAAAAAAGAAAGGTTAAGGCCTTAGGCAAAGCTGTAAAAATTGAAGATTATCAGCCGGAAAAAAACCCAACCGAAGAAACTGGGATAGAAGAAACGCCGGCCGAGCAAAATGAGATGGACTTACCGAGCGAAGAAGAAAGACCGAGCGGGGATATGGATAATATTTTGAAATTTTAAAGTAATTTTTAAATTAACATATTTTAGAAATTAAACCGGATCCAGTTGGGTTTGGTGCTAGTTTAGTCATTTAATAATTTAATAACATAAATACTGATATCATGAAAAGAATTATAGTAATTGTAGTAATTATTGCGGCTTTAATAAGTGCCGCTGAAGCCCAGGCCCGGTATAACCGGATGAACCTTGAGGCATCCTATAACCGTCATTCATTTACCAATCCCGATTTCGGGAAAGAAGATATGATGGTTGTTTCCGGGGAGTGGCTCCCGAGTTTTACCAAGCCCAACGGAATTTGGGGGGTAATTGATAGTGATTTAGACCGTTTTGCGGTTGGAGTCTATTATTCAAGCACGATTGAATCGTGGCGGAATATGAGAATTTCAATCGATACGGCTAAAACACGATCCGATTTTCTAGCTATGGACTTCGGTCTGGCTGGATTGGTTAATATAACCGAATTTCCGGCAATCGGCGATTTAACGATTTTAGTTAAAACCGGCCCGAGTTTATACTTAGATACAGCTTGGAATAAGGTTCTGTACAAAAATTTTCACCAGGTTTATATTGATTCGGTTTTAGACCGAACTGAATATCTTGGTGAAGAAATCAGGGATTATTCCGCGAGCGAACGTAATCTAGCTTGGGATTTTTCCCTAAAAGCCACGCGTTTCAATCGTGAATCCTTATGGGCTTTCCGTAATTCGCTTGAAGTTAATTATTCAACGGTTTTAAAATCCATTGTTAATAATTATACTGATAGCGTACTGATTGGCAGTTCCGAAAACCAAAATTCATTTTTCTCCATTATCGGCGAAAGCAACATTGGAGATTTTAATTTTTCCGATCGTTGCGGTTTTGACCCCAGGATTAAACTCGGTTATGCTAAAAGAGGATATTTTGGTTCTGCGAATTCGGGACGGATAATCATCGGAGCCAGTATTTCCTTAGTGCCACGCTTAGATAGAAAAAGCGACATCTTAAATGACGCTTTTAAACTAAGCTATGAATGTGAATGGCATAGCGGTCCAAGTGGCTTATCTGGAGGTATTGTTAACTTGAAAGTTAACTTGCTTTCGATAGCACGATTATTCTAATACTACCTCAGGAAACTCCCGAAACCGAAGAAGCAATCCGGCTCCGCGGAGCAAAAATATATTAAAAAGCGCTGTATCTTTAAAGATCAGCGCTCTTTTATTTATCTTTTCCCGGTCTTTTCCGGCGACTTCTTGCCAGCCACCGAATAATTTTCTTGCGTAACGCGATAATCATTATCATCACGATAGTAAAGGTTGTCATAGCCCCGGCCAATGAATTAACGAGGTCTTCAGGACATAGCAGCCCAAATCCTCATTCAAAGTTCCGCCGGCCATATTAGCTAAACTACTATCCGGATTATGAAAGTCCCCGCCATAACGGATGAACAAGAATTGTCCCCGGTCAGTATCCAGCCAATAGGGTAGGTTATCCATTGCCAAATAATACCAAGATTGGTTATAAAAATTCAATAATTCTATCCAGTCATAACTGAATACTATCTGTTGGCTATTATGATCTAAGCTATCACCGAAAACCACATAGGGGATCGGGCGGGTTAAACAATATGCGGCATTAAAGAATAAAGTATCAAGCCCGATTCGGAACCTGGCGGTATCGGAATTATCTCCCCATAAACCAGGCAACCAAACCGTTACCGGCGAATACTCAACCGCATAAATAACGGACGAAGTTGAATCTTTAAAAGTTCTCCCACCGTTCGTCGCCATCACGCCAATCGGATAAACTCCGACCGCAGATAGGGAAGTCGTGAAATCATCTGCCAAAAAAGTCTGGCCAGCAATCCGAACAGCATAAGAATCAACGGCGTACATATTCACGTCAACACTAACCCGAAACGGAACGTTAGTATAAACCGTATCAATCCTTTGGCCGTTTATTAAAACGGAAAGGACGAGATCATTGTTAATGAAAGTTAGAGCGGTGTCGTTGTCTAAAAACACTTGTTCTTCCTTCCATTTTTCTTCTAATTCGCATCCGGATACCAACCAGGCAATTAATAATCCTATAGCCGCGGCTACTATAACCAGGGCTAATTTTTTCAATTTTTTATCCATTATAATCAATATTAATTATTAACTTTTTAAAAAACTAAGAAATTTATTTTCATTTCATCTTAATACAAATAAAAAGATTTGTAAATAGTTAATTTTCCTATTTTTTATTTAAATAATAAACCATATAACCATCTCAGAAACTTTTTCTTTAATATTAGCCATATTATAACAAAGACCAACCCTTGACAAAAATCGAAAAAAAGTATACAATATCTTGAATCGTATCTTTACTTTTTTTCGATAAAAATACGATTCTAAAGGGCTAAAAAGCCCCTAAAAATGTCATTTAAAAATTTAATAACATAAACACTGATTAAAATGGAAAAGATGAAACAAATATTATTTTGGGCGGCAATCGTCCTATTGTTTGCGGCTTGCCGCGAAGACGGGGCGGCTTATACCCCCGAAGAAATAAACCCGAAGCCAATACCGGAAGTAATTCCGGAAATACCCTGGACTTGGGAAAAGCCAGAGGACTTACAGGCACTTTGCGTCTACCTTGGATTTGAACAAGATCCAAGCGGCGTGACGCAGGAAGAAATTGAAAAAATATGGCACAATACCGGACGAATTATGATCCCGTATATCGGCTATAAAAGAAACGGTTACGGGGATTTAATTAACGGCGGTATCGTTAAAATGTTAAAATGTTCAGAAAAACCGAGTGGCGCAGAGGTCGACCGTCTGATTGATTCTTTGCAAAGCAATCCGAATTATTGCAATTTTTCTGAGTTAAAAAATAGCCTCGATTATTTCCTCTATAAAGGTCGCGCCGTCTGCGTGGACATACATGAGTTTGTCGGGTATATCCAATATACCTATAAAACTGAGGAGGAAAAGGATGAGTCGCTATTTAGCGACGGAGAAAAACAAATCCTACTCAAAGAATTCGAACTACAAATAGCCGGATTCTTAATGGATGAATATTCTGACCAGGTTAAGGCGGGAAATATTTCGCTTGAAATATTGAATGAGCCAAAAGCGGATAGTTGGGAAAATATTCAGCTCTATGTCGCCAAAGCAATTCATAAGCAATTTCCAGATCTTTGGCTCGGCATCCGTCCGAACCAGTCCTACTCAGTTGATTGTTTAAGAAATACTTGGTTTGAACCGAACGATTACGCCGGTATGAAAACCGTAGTTTTCTTAAACTTCTGGTTTATGGAAAGGCCAGATTTAGGCGCTTCGCCGGTTGATTTCACGATCCAATATGAAACTTTTGAAAAGTATCGTAACGGCGAAAACGTGGAATTCAATATTTTTGGCGACTGGGCTATCGGGCACTATTCTAATAAAGAATACGAAATAAGTCCGGACACGCTCGGAGTGGAATTTAAAATGACCGCCGACTGGGCTGAAGATAACAATACTAAAGTTTTCTTTGCCGAACTCGGCTGTATCCGCTACGCGGACCCAGAAGGGCAGTACTTCTTATATTGTCTAAGATATGGACAAGAATACGGAATTGGGATCGCGCTATTTGAAGTTGGCGCCAAGTACTTCTTTCAATACGACGGCGATGTGCCGTTTTATCTGAATGATAAAAACTGGGCCGGATTCAAGTATTTGCAGATGGATCCCGGAGAGATTGCTTTCGAAGAGCCGCTTTGGTAAAAGGGCTTATTGACGAAATTGATGAAATTAATAAAAACACAGAAAATAATGAAACAGAAAAAAACCCGAGGCCTTCGCGGCCTCATCGGGCTAAACGCCCTAGTATTAATGGCTATAATTATAGCCACCGGCTGTCGCGAGGCACCGGACGATTATAACGGAACCGGCCCTAAGGACTGGTCCGTGGCTATCAAAGGCCCGTCGGGGGTAGTATATCTCGGAGATTCAATTGAACTCCGCGCTATCTTAAGCGGCTTAAGCGGCAACGACTCCGCACAAGCTATATTCAATTGGTCTATAAAGACCCCGAGCGGCAACATCCTTGTATATGATGGTCCGATTGCTAAAGTAAAAACGGCACAAATCGGAAATTATAACGCCGAGCTTACTGCCAGCGCGTTAGGAAAATCCGAAACCGCGACTTTAAAAATCACCGCCAACCGCCGGGGAGTAATAGTGTCTATTGCCCAAAAGGGCGGGGAATACCAATCCGGCGATGAATTAGAGTTTGACTCATTAGAGATAAACTTTAAAATCACTGCCGCGCCTGGCGATTCCTTGGGAAGATTTTCCCTGGACTTCGGAGACAATAGTGTTCTTGATACAATTATCGAAGAGTCCTCACAAGTGATATTATCTCATTGTTATTCGGATTATGGTGAATATTTAATATTATTCACTAATTCAGAGGTAGTAGTTAAAACTATCACTATCAAAGACCCGGATAATCCTGATGGAAAAGATCCTGACGATGAGGATCCGGACGGCGATGTTAATATTAAATACGATGTAGATCTGGCTGATTACAAAGCGTTAAAGGTAAAAACTACTTATCCTGACGCTATGTTCGGAAAAATTGACAGTGCTGAAAGTAAGTTTTGGCTATTGATTTCAGTAGCCGCGACCGAAAGGACGATTGGACCAGATACAAAAATATCCTTGAAAGGAAACTGGGACGGGACAAGCTACACAGCTTGGACTACTTATTTGACCAGTACCGGCAAAGACCTGGTTGTCACCTCAAAAAAAGGGAAATATATAAAGTTGGAAATTTCCGACTTTACTTATAACTTTAAATACCGAGGAAATGTCCTGTTGGGCGATGTGAGTAACTACATCAATGCCCAAAACCTTGCACCCTACTATGGCGAGGATTTGGATATCGGCGACACCGGCACACTTCGGGTCGAAATCGATTACGAAATAGGCGTAGGATCATTTATCCTGCCGCCGAAATCAACGAATTAAACAAAAAAACAAAAGGCCTCCTTTAACAAGAGGCCTTTTTTATTTTCCATGCCGAACGGAAAACCCTGTGTAAATGAAAAAGGCTTTCTCGAAAGAAAGCCCTTTTTTTATTTTTTAAGAGGTTTATTCCTCTTTTTTAAACACCCAGGGGAACGCTTTGCTAAGCTCAGCAATTTCTGCATTAGTTGCCGGTCTTACATTATTACCACTACTTTTCAATAATGATATATGTAAAACAATAGCGTTAGTACTATCATTTACTTGATCCCAACCGCTAATATCCATTAACTCCGAATCAAATCCGGGTTTAAGAACTGCCCAACGACTACCGTTGTATAAGAAAGAATTATCCATGATATTAATTCCTCCATACATGGTATTATTTAACATATCAACGGATACGTCGTTGTCTGTGCCCGCGTCAGGGTCAACAGTGGCCCTAATAAATCTGGCTGTACTGGTAACTCCTATATAATTAACATATATAGAGTCAAGAGTTTGGCCAATTTTACCATCACTGGAAACTTCTATGAACGGTAACACCGAATTATAATTATAGGGTAAGAATTGCCCGTTATAAGCGGTGTACCCAATGCTTCCGTTGGCATAATAATTACCCATACCTTCTGAAGTAATTTCTAGCCATCCTTCCCAAGTATCAGGAAGGGAAGCGTTCCTAACGGTAAAAGTATTAATAACGGAAGCGCCGTCAGCTGAAGTAATAGTACTCGGCTCATAATTCCCGTTAAGCAAATTAAAGGTTACTCTAATATACCCAGCAACTGGACTATATGCCGCCGTGGTATTTGAATAAATCGCCCAAGTGTTGTTCCCCCTAATTCCTTGAACATTATAAGAATGCGAATTTGTCCAAGATGCTCTGGCGGGCACGTCTACAATATACTGATATACTCCCGCTCCAAGATTACTTGAACCTATAAATACCAAATTCGTTGGAACCGGTATATATGGCTCAAAATCTATTGGATAGCAAAACAAATTAAAGGTGTCCGCCAATATCCAATCGGCGGAGTCCGCGCTTATAATCAACTGCATCGGTCCGGAGCTTTGTTCCACATAATAAATTATCTGCACAACGCTGTCGCGTGGATCTGCATCACGTTCCTCATCAAGCCCAAATTGGAATACAAAATTTTCATAAGCACTATCAACATCTTGGATAACGAATCGTTCTGATGTTTGGCTTGTCAAAGTATCTCCGTCCTGAAGATAATTCAAAGCGGCAATACTTTTTAACCTGTCGCTATGGCTATCTCTCCCGGACCAAAGGATTTGAAAGTTTCCCTTCTTAATCTTTTTCCCCGCCAGATACGAAGCCCCATACTCACTCCGCTCAAAAATACTGGCGTCTTCCTTACAGGCCGAAGCCAAAACAATCACTAGGCCGAGAACGGCCCAAATAAATAATTTAAACTTTTTCATGTCATATCAATTTTAATTAAACAATAATTCTATTTATTTTGGGCATTCCCGCACGGCTAAAGCCAGGCGTTCCTGCTATATTAAGTTTTAAATGTGCAATTTTCACTGACTCTTAATTTTATACTAAATTACAATATTTGTCAAGGGTCGGGAAGGGGATATTAGAGATAATACTGTAGAAAAATTAAAAAATATGGGCATTTTAGTGAATAGCTTTAAATATTCCTTAATATTAGCTAAATTATTATTAAGCCCTAGACCTTGACAAAAATAGGGAATCTGTTATAATTTAGAGTTAAATTTCTTTAACAATTACACCGGAATTATTAATAAAAACCAAATATGGAGGATCTTGAAAATGAAAATTCTTTTTTTTCTTGCCTTGTTCGCCGCAATCGGCTTGAGCTCTAAGGCCCAAGACCTGGATGTCTTCCAGGCAAATTTGGCATGGCAATACCATGCGAACCACTACGACGCAAATAATCTCGGCAATGGCTGGCAAGTTCGGCCGGAGCTGAAGTATTATTTCACGGGAATTTCCTATGGCCAATCATTCGTGCCGAGTAAGTCATCCTTGACTTATCAGCATGAATTGTTAATCGGCGCTTACTTTCGCCCCACTTGGGGAACAGAATGGAAACGGGATAGTGTTCAGCAGTACCCCTTAATAATTGAGGGGCGGCCGCAGAACGCTAACGCGAAAGAATTCAGCTTTGGTTTAAGTTTTTTATACATTCCTAACCCAGCTGTTTTCATAACCCTGGAAGGCGGAATGAGTATAAAAAGTTTAGGAATAAAAACTGGCGTGCATGATTCAGTGCCGGTTTATCCCTACTACCAAAGTTTGCCTCTGAAGCTGGAATTTTTGTATTCTGAAGATGCTTTCTTATTCTTTAACCGAATAAGATTTTCTTTAGAAACCAATAATTCCTTCAACGAATACCGCGCCATTACTATCGACGGCGAAAAATTTGTTGACACCGCGCTTGTCGGGAAAGAACGCTTCTTTGCCGCCGGACTAGATTTTACAGTCTGGGCGCCTCAGGTTGGGGAAACTTTAATTGATTTCTCGCTAGTGAACCGCTACCTATGGTATCGGGGAGCTGATTATTTCGGACTGAATATAAGCGAAAAAATCTGGGATTATCAAGCTGGAATCGGAATCAATCTGCGCCGTTATGGGAAATTAAAAAATTTTCTAGGAACGGAATTATTGTTAGGCCGACAGGGTCTAACTATTGGCCTTAAAGCAAACCTTTCGGCCTTATTGAAGTATTAATAATAACAAAAAAAATTAAAAAATGGTAAACTGGGAAAAAATAAGAAACACGGCAGTCTGGATACTGGCCGTGTTAATGATTATTTTAATCGGCATGGGCTGTTATGAATGCGGCCGGAGTGGAAAGATTGAAAAAAACCTTTCCGGATTAAAAATTAAAATAATTGCGGATTCATCGAGAATTGCGCTTGAGTTATACGGAAATGATTCTATTGTTGGCTTAAAAACCCGTGTAGATAAAGTTGAACAACTTAGCGCTAATAATGAAGATTCAATCTTTATAGTCAAAAAAAGCGTGGCTCAGGCAAACAAACAATCTACAGAGGCTAAGTATGTAGCGGATGAAGCAAAAATAATCGCCGCCACCGCCAAAAGCCAAGCAGCTAAAGCTAACCGTCGAGCAACTGCTTTAGAGAAAAAACAGGCTAAGACCGAAAAAGAACTGGCGGCCGTTAAAGATTCTTTGAATCGTTTAACTGAAAAACAGCGATCTGAGGCTCTGGATTTTCTTAAAAGCCAAGCCGCGATAGCTCCGCCTCCACCGCCTGCTCCGGAACCGGAAGCCAACGCTTCGCCGGTCGGAGTAAAAAACGGGCAATGGGGGCACCCGAGCAACCACCCGCTTAAAAGCGCAAATGTTGCCGATGAACCCGTGGCTGATGTTGCGGACGGGGGGAGTGTAAAAAAACACTGGCGTTATCGCTAAAAATGCCTAAATAAGCAAAAATGCTTATTTAAGCCAAAAAAGGTATCATGACTTAATCAGATACCTTTTTTTATTTTCTCCTGTCAAGACCCTTGACAAAATCTGTATTTATGTTAAAATTAAGGGATTTTTATAAGTATAAGAATCGCCGGAGAATCTATGATTCATTCGGCTAAAAATAGTATATTAACAAATTATAAATACATAAATTCAGAAACGATGAAAAAGATGAAAAATTTTTTGATAATAATCGCCGTCGTTGCAGCAACAATGGTGATAAGTTCGGATGCCTTCGGGCAGGGAATGGTTAAGAACTTAACTAAACAGGCCGTAGTAATAAAAGACATACGGCTGAGGACCGATTTGCATTTAAGAATCGGGGAGACAGCCTGGATTAGTGCTGACCCCGGAGTTAATTTAAATGTACCTGTTTTTACTACAAAAGCTATAGTAAAAGATAAATTTGGGAAAGATAGTATTATAATAGATACAACTATCATTACCATGAACTTTGCGGGGAAGGGCAGTATATTTAACTTAACCGATGAGGAGCTGGCTAAAGGAAAAAAAATGAAGCCAGCGCAAACATTCAAAGGTTCATCAGCACCAACCGCTTCGGCTAATTTAAAATCTGCGCCTGTTGCGAATCTTAGCCCGACAACCACCCCAGAACCGGAAAATTACGTTCCTATGGTTGGGAAACGGGTTAAGAATGACCTGGATGCGATTTTGTTCTTCCAGGATCGTGGCATCTGCCTCGCTCCCGGGAAAACCTCGATTAACCTCGTTCAATTATCACCTAACGAGCGGATAATTATTGAACGGAATAATCGCTTATTCTTTCTCGAAATAAATGATTTCTTTGCTTCTAACGATAAAATTTATGTCGTTAACGAAGAAACATTATTAAGAGGCGAAGGGCAGGATAGCGTTAAAATTTCTTTAACGGCTGGAAACACTCCTTATGTTTTTATCGATGATAAAACTAAGGAAGTTAAAGGTATTAGGGAACAGAAGGGCCGCGGCGGTTATGCGAAAAACTTCGCCGAGGGTGCTAACACAATTATGTGCCAAATCCTGAAAAATGGAGTAGCACAAACCAGGTATTACACTTTCATGGCCTCAAGGGCGACTTCTTATGTTAGCCCGTCGCAATTAGCGTTTGACAATCCGCCATTATTTCAAGGACGCGCGATTTATTTACCCATCAAGGGTTTTGACAAAAATTGCGCGGTGGAATTTCTGGATATTGACGGAAGAAACATTTCAGAACGAATAGTTCTGGATGAAAACGGCACTTCAGTGGAACAGGAAGTACGCCTTGGTATGAACCGGGTCCGGGTTACCTTCTTTGAAAGGACGCCTCAAGGCCGGGTTCGTTATTCAATCGAATATTTCAAGTTGGTCACTGAGGCCGACAAGGAATTCAAGATTGATCCGGAATACTTCTGGCTTCTCGAAGGGCCGCCGGTAGCTGTTAGGCCTAAAAACGGCGCTAAAAGCCGCTTGTTCCAGGATTTAGAAATCTGGGCTAGCGATAAAAAAAGTGGCGAGCCAAAAAAACTGGTAATCAAAAAAGATTATCCAAGTGAAGTTGTACATCTTCGCGAGGGAATTGTCCGATTACCGGGAAGATATACTGAGGGACTAAGTATCAGAAATCTTACTTGTACATTTATTATTTCGTACATGGATAAAAATAAAGATGTTCTGATAACTGACGAAAATATCGATCGTTCGCAGGAATAAGCAACAATGTCTGACACTTGAAACGATCTTAAACGCCCGATTTGACCAAAATCAAATCCGGGCGTTTTTTATTTACGGTTCAAGTCCGTTGCCTCCCGCCTCTTGATTATTTTTTTTCTTATGCTACAATATTAATGTTTATCGGACGATGGTTCTCTTATCTGGGAACCAAAAACCCTCTCCTTATGGAGAGGCGTTTTTGTATCAGGCGATTATCAAAAACCGCCCAAACAAAAACACCTCTTCTTATTAGAAGAGGTGTTTTTATTATCTAAATTTTCAATTCTTAAAAATTACCTTCTTCCGAAAATTATCTTCCATAAACCGCTAAAACCTTTTTAGCGATATCGCGCCAATCAAATTCCTGTTTAATCCGTTCGTAGCCCTCGGCCGCCTTAGCCGCGACCTGTTCCGGATTTTCTAAGGCAATCCGCAATTTAGCTTCAAGATCGTCCGTATTTTTATTGGAAAAATAAAAGCCGGTCTGGCCCAAGGCCTCAATATTGGCAATAATATCGCTCGCCAAACAAGCGGTCTTATAGCCCATAGCTTCGAGTAGAGCAATAGATAACCCCTCGCTTTCCGACGGCTGGATGAATAGATAAGCATTAGAATAAAGCTCGGCTAAAGCTCGTCCGGTCTGATTGCCGGTAAAAATAATCCTATCATCACCTTCGGCCGCCGCGTGTAGTTCGCGGACATAATCATCGGTATATGAACCCTCGCCGACAATAACGAGCTTCTTATCGGTCTTTAAGCGTTTATAGGCGTCAATCAGATAACGAACACCTTTATGGCGCACTAAACGCCCAATATAAACAAAGTAATCATTACCCTCTAAGCCCCATCGCCGGATTTCCTGGACCGAAACTTTCTCAGACGGCGTCGCGCCGTTAGGAATATAAATCGCTTCACGGCCGTATCTCCGGCCGACATATTCGGTCAACTCTTTAGAAATCGTAATAACCTTATCCGCCAAGCGGCAACCGATCCATTCACCGAAACGCAGATACAAACGGGCGAACAAGCCCCATTTTTGATGATAATAATCCTGGCAATGGAAGGTAAAAATAACCGGCACCCGCGGTTTGAGTAATTTGATCAGCCAGATTAAAGAAGCCGGGCCGACGGACTGAACATGGATGATATTAACCTTCCGCCATAAAAGATCAAGGCAAGCAAAAAAAGTATGCGAAATCGCTTCAAAATTCTTACCACGCAGAGCCGGCAAAGTAATTATTTTCGCGCCCTTATATTCTTTAATCTTATCCGGCAAATAGGCCTTGCGACTATATACCAAAACCTCCTGGCCTAAAGCGGTCAGGTTTGACGCCAAGCTCTCGACGTATCTTTCAACGCCGCCGGTCCTGGCTGGTATACCTTTTTGTCCGATAAAAACAATCTTCATATATCAAAATGTCTGCTAAAGGACTCTAATCGTCCTTATATAATAACGCTTTATTATAATATATAACAAATTATTTGTCAAGAGGTTTTTAATAAAAAATAAGGGGTTCTTAAAATAGATTTCAGAAAAATATAAAAGGAAATTAGCTAATATTTAAATATTTCATAAAAAATGGCTAAAAATAAACAAAAATCCGCTTTAAAAGCGGATTAGAACACGATAAAATCAATGAATAATAATCTAAAGCCATTTCTTCTTAGCGAAAAAAAAGAGCATGCCGATACAACCGACCATCATAATTCCGATGATTACCCAGAAACCGGATGGATGATTAACAAAAGGCATACCGCCCGTAGTATTCATTCCGAAAATCGCAGCGAGCAAAGTTAAAGGGAAAACAATAACTGAAAAAACAGTTAAGGTTTTCATAATATCGGTCATTTTATTATTAAGCAAGGATTCGTTCGTACTATTTAAAACCTCAACCATTTCTTTCTGATTATCAAGCATTTCCCAAATACGTTTTGAATGTTCCACTAATTCCGCGTAATATTTTTTAATCAAACTTTTTTCCACAATCGTGCTTTCCATCCCAAGTAATTTTTGAAAAACGTTCTTATGGTTCTGGATTATTTTCCGGATATTGATAATGTTGCGGCGCAAGTCAAGAATTTCTCCGACCGCTTTTTTCTGCTCGCGAGAAAAGATCAACTCTTCAATATCGCTTAAAGCAATACTATTTTCATCCAAAAGCTTGTAAGAATCATTAATCATGATTTCTAAAATTTCCGACAAAAGAATCGCTGATGATTTTAGGGAATAAGCGAGCAGAGAATCCGGACTTTTCCGGCCGCGATTGAAAAATCCGACTAAGGGCTTTAAAGAATTATTATGGACCGTAATCAGGAAGCCATGACCGATAAAAAAATCGACCTCGGCGGCCACGACCCGGCCGTCTTTAAAAGCGGGAAAATGAAGGACAAGGAAAAGATAATCTTTGCCGCGGGAGACCATGGTCCGCTGGAACATGACCGAGGCGGCGGCGGATTTTAGATGCTCAAGGTCAAAACGATAATTCCGGCGGAGATAATCAATCTCGCTTTTACCGGCATTAACGATATTAACCCATTTCAGAATCGGGGCGACCTTCGGATTGTCAATCGTTAGCTCCTCAATCCGATCGCTTATTTTTTTATAATTATTCATAAAATAAAAGGGGATAAACCGGCAATTCGTGCTTTGACGAAAGCCGATTTTTATAATAAAATAAGAGTATAAATCCTCTTGAGAATTATAGCATATGGCTAACATTTTGGGAATAAATTTAAGCGAACTAGGAGCCGCGGCTTTAAATGAAAAAATCAACTTTTTCTTAAACCGAGAGGCCGGCACTGCCTATTTAGTAACGCCGAATCCGGAAATAATTCTTGAAGCGCATCGCGACGAAGAGCTTTTTTATATCTTAAACAAAGCCGATTTAGCGTCGGCCGACGGTTTTGGTCTGCGGCTCGCCGGGTTCTTATTTGGTGAAAATATTCCGCGGCTTACCGGTGCCGATCTAACCGCGGCGCTTTTAAAAAAAGCGACCCAAGAAGGGAAAAAGATTGCTGTCTTGAACTGGCGCGGCGGCTTAAGCCGAGCCGAAGATATTGAAACGGCTCTGCGACAGCATTATCCAAAACTTGATTTCTTAATTCTGAACTTAAGCCGCTCTCATCCGCTAAGCCCGGAAACGATTAAAAAAATTAATTCTTTCGCGCCGGCGATATTGTTCTGTACTTTCGGTTTTCCTTATCAAGAAAAAATAATTTATCATAACCGGGAAAAATGGCCGTCGGTCCGACTATCCCTCGGCATCGGCGGTTCCTTTGATTTTATAAGCGGCCGGGTTAAACGAGCGCCACGCATTTGGCGGACGATCGGGTTAGAATGGCTTTGGCGTTTAATTAAACAGCCGAGCCGAGTACGCCGAATCTACCGCGCGACTTTCGTATTCATGGGTAAAATTCTGCAGGCGCGTTTTATAAATCCTTTTTTATACCGGCCGAATGTCGCTTGTCTGCTTTATAAAAAAGAACCTGACGAAAAAAGCCAGCGCCAAATCAAGATACTCCTGGTTGAACGCGAAGACGACCCTGGCCATTGGCAATTGCCACAGGGCGGCCTTGATGGTGAAACTCCGAGAGTAGCCGGACGGCGAGAACTGCGGGAAGAAACCGGCGCGATTGATATTGAAGAAAAGGCGGTGTTTAAAAATGTTTATCGGTATAAATTTAATGCCGGCACAAACGACTCTGGACTTTCATACCCGGAAAATTGGAGCGCTCCAGAGACTGAAAATCAAAACAAACGCCCGGCTAAAGAACAGGAAAGTAATAATCAGGAAAATTTGGATAACCAAGGAATTAAAAATAAAAACAGCCATAAAACCGAAGAACAGAGAAGCAAAGTCGAAAATTTACCTCAATCCGCTCGCGCTTATAAACATGATTACCAAGGCCAAAAGCAAAGTTTATTCGTCGCTGAATTCCATGGCGAGGATAGCGACTTGAAAGTAAATTTTTGGGACCATCGCGCTTGGAAATGGGTTGATGCCGAGCGGTTAGCAGAAAAAGTTCATCCTGTCCGCCGAGCCGCGGCTAAAATATTTTTAGAGAAGTTTAAGGCAATAGAAAAATTGAAAATTTAAAATTATTTGCTAAAATTTCTAATATCAAAATCCTAATTTCCAATCAATGACAAAATCAAAATTTCTAATTTTGACATTTAGCTTTTACTTTGGATTTGATTAGTAATTGGGATTTAGAAATTTGAAATTATAATACTATGCTATTTTTCAAAAACAAAATCCGCTTGCGCTTCGCCCCCTCGCCGACCGGCTTTCTGCACCTCGGCGGCTTGCGCTCCGCTCTATTCGGCTATCTGCTGGCCAAAAGCCAAGGCGGAAAATTTATCTTGCGCATTGAAGATACTGATCAGAAACGGGAAGTTGAAGGCGCGGTCGGCAGTTTAATCCGAACCCTAAAATGGGTCGGAATAAAATTCGACGAAGGTCCAGGCTTGGGTGGGAAATACGGGCCCTATGTCCAGACCGAACGGCTTAATATTTATAAAAAATATCTTGATGAACTCATGAAAACCGGCCAGGCCTATCGCTGTTTCTGCTCGGCCGAACGTTTAGCGGAAATGCGTGCGAAACAAGAAGCGGCTAAACAGGCGCCGCGTTATGATCGGCGTTGTCGGGATCTTAGTCCGGAAGAGTCGGACCGACGCGCCGCGGCCGGCGAACCTTTTGTCATTCGCCAAAAAATGCCTTTGGACGGGGAAGTTATCGTACGCGACGAACTGCGCGGAGAAATAAAATTTGCCGCGGCTGATCTTGACGACCAGGTCTTGATAAAATCCGATGGCATGCCGACTTATCAATTCGCCAATGTCATTGATGACCATTTAATGAAAATTTCCCATGTCACCCGCGGCGACGAATGGCTTCCGTCCTATCCGAAAAATTTTCTCCTCTACCGCGCCTTCGGCTGGACTCCGCCAAAATTCATCCATCTGCCTCTGATCTTAAATAAAGAAGGGGGAGGGAAGCTTAGCAAGCGCAAAGGCGACGTCTTTGTCGAGGATTACCGCGCCAAGGGCTACCTGCCCGAGGCCTTGATAAATTTTTGCGCTCTCCTCGGCTGGCATCCGAAAAACGACAAGGAAATCTGGTCGCTTAAAGAATTAGCCAAAGAATTTTCTATTAAAGGTCTCGGCGCCAGTCCGGCGGTTTTTGATTTGGAAAAATTGGATTATTATAATGGTTATTATATTCGGCAGAAATCAAGGCCTGAATTAATACACCTTTGCCGCCCCTACCTTGAGGCCGCCGGATTAAAAGCAGAAACGCCGACCTTGGAAAAATATCTCGCTTTGGCCCAAGACCGGATGAAAAAATTATCTGAGGCTCCGGATTTAATTAGTTTCCTGTTCATCCTGCCGCCTTACGACCAGGAACTTTTGGCTTGGAAAAAACTAAGCGTCGCACAGGCGATTTCTAATCTAAAAGAATTAACAATCGAATTGGAAAAAATTCCGGCCGAAAAATGGACTAAAGAAAATTTAGAAAAAAATATCATGACCTGGCTAAAGGAGGGGGCACGGAAAAACGGCGATTATTTATGGCCCTTGCGCGTCGCTTTAACCGGTTTAAAAAACAGCCCCGGACCTTTTGAAGTAGCGGACGCTTTAGGGAGGGAAGAGAGTTTGAAGCGGATTGAAAAAACAATAGCATAAATTTAAAATTTTGCATCCCAAAATCCGGCCAAGCTAAGCAAAGGGTATTCATTCTGAAATTTTAACCTTAATTTAACAGCAAAATCCATTTACAAAATCCTAAAAATATGCTATACTATAATAGTTATGAATATTTTATCTAAAAATAAAGGAATCAAAATAAGCCGATACTTAAAAATCGGCTTGTTAGTTTTTGTTTTGGCCGGCTTGCTCATATCTGCGCCCGCGGTTTTAAGCCAATATGCCAGCGTTGACGACGAAATAAACGCCTTGAATCTGAAGATTCAAAACCAGAAAAAACAACTGGATGAACTAGAAAAGAAACAACAAGAATATCAAAAACTAATCAGCGCGAAACAGAATGAAAAAGCGAGTTTAAATAATCAACTGGCAATTTTAGAGAATCGTTTGGCAAAAACCCAGCTTGATATTGACGGTGCAAATTTAGAAATAGATAAAACCGGCTTGGAAATAAAAAAAATTGAAATCGACAGCCAAGATCTGGATGAAAAAATTGAAGAACAAAAAGTCCATATCGCTAATCTCCTGCGTTTAGTTTATAAACAGGATCAGATTACGACTTTAGAAATGTTGCTTTTGAACGATTCCTTGACCGACTTTTTAAACCAGGCAAAATATTTAGAAAATACTAATGAAGAATTAGGCGCGAGCGTCGAAGAATTAAAAACTGATAAAGAAAGATTGGACCGGAATAAAGAAGCGCTGGCCAAAAAAACCGTGGAACTCCAGGACTTGAAAAAACAATTAGAAGAGAAAAAAAATAGTTTATCCTACGAACAGGAAAATAAAAATTATTTATTGGAAGAAACAAAATCCTCGGAAAGGGAATTCCAAGCTCTACTTCAGCAAGCTAAAAAACAGCAGCAGCAGGCCCAAGCCGAAATCGCTAATGCCGAACAACTGATCAGGCAAAAGATGTCGGAAAAAGATAAAGCAAGGCTAGATGGCGGCAATAATACTATCGCCTGGCCAGTAACAAAAAATGTTGTGACCGCTTTATTCCATGATCCAGATTACCCTTATCGCAAGATAATCGGCGAGCACTCCGGAGTCGATATCCGCGCTGGGCAGGGAAGCACGCTTAAAGCCGCCGCGGACGGCTATGTCGCTAAAGTGAAATTCGTCGGCGATCGCAGCTACGCCTATATCATGATTATTCATGGCGACGGCTTAGCCACGGTTTACGGCCATGTTTCCGCGGTCTATGTTAAAACTGATCAATACGTAACTCAAGGACAAAAAATCGGCTTGACTGGCGGCATGCCCGGTGGCATCGGCTCTGGCTATTTCTCAACCGGCCCGCATCTGCATTTTGAAGTCCGTTTGAATGGCCTACCGGTTAATCCATTAAAATATTTGCCTTAAACATAAACATATAAAATATTTGCCTTAAACATAAACAAAAAAACGAGGTAAAAAATCAAATAAACATTAATACTAAAAAAACAAATTTAAGAACACTAATATAAAACCGCCATCATGGCGGTTTTTTGAATTCATTTATCTAATAATTGATTATCCAAGGACTAAATTAATTTTAAAATCTCATCTTGTAAATCTTTATCAAAACTCTCGTCCTTCATGAACCTTGCGATGAATGTCGCGAAGCTGTTTATTGGTCACATGGGTATAAATCTGGGTGGTGGCGATATTGCTATGGCCCAAGAACTCTTGAACCGTACGCAAATCAACGCCTTGATTCAATAAATCAGTCGCGAAAGAATGGCGCAGAGTATGCGGTGTGGCCATAACTGGAAGACCGGCTATCTTCACGTATTTTTTTACGATGTCCTCAATGCTTTTAACGGTTAAACGGCGCGATTCGCCGCTTTTAGCCGCACCGCGGCGATAATTAATAAACAGAGCATCATCCATATCTTTCCGCTCCTTAAGATAGGCGCGCAAAGCTTTGACCGCGCGAACAGAAAAATAAACAGTCCGGATTTTACTGCCTTTGCCGATTATTGCCGTCTCAATATCTTTTGTGTCGTCCTTAATCCTCAACTGATCAATATTTAAAGCCGCCAGTTCGGCCACGCGCAAACCGGTAGAGAAAAGCGTTTCTAAAAGCGCCCGGTCGCGCCAGCCAATCATTGTACCGGCGCTCGGCGCGCTTAACAAACGCGAAAGCTGTTCCAATTTCAAAAATTTTATTTCTTTATCCGCCTTGTCTTTCGCCAGTTTTACTTTAGACGGCGGCAGGGAAGCAATATCTTTTTCTACAAAAAATTCAAGCAGGGAACGCAAGGCGATTAAATAATAATTCTGAGTCGTCTTCTTGAGCGTCCGACGGGTTCGAGAATCAATATGCCGCGACAGATAAACCTTATATTCCCAAATCAATTCCGGACTTAAAGAGGCCGGTTTTAAATCTTCTTGCTTAGTTTCCTTGAGCCAATTAAAAAATTTTCGCAAGAAACGGGTATAATTTTCCTGGGTCTTGGAAGACAGGCCTTTTTCGATTTCACAGTAATCAAGAAAATCTACGAGGTATTTGATTATCGGTTTATTTTTATCCATATCTATAATCTATATTATAGCTTTATTATAGCAGAATATTTGTTTTAATGTAATATTTATTTTTTTGTTTAATAATAGCAAAAAATAATAAAACAATTCATTCCACTATTGACAAGATTATCTAAATATGATATAATAAGAATGTTTTGAAATAAAGGAAAGTTAAAAAGAATAAAAAGGTTCTTTAAAAAATAAGGTTTAAATTAAGTTAATTATCGGGTTTCTTGATAAGGGAATATCTACTTACTATCCCGATCTTCTAAAGAACGAACAGGGAATTAATGATCCTAAAAAGGGAATCGGATAATTAACTTAATTTATTAACTAAAAAATAATTGAAATGGAAGATATAAACAAAAATAGTAAAAAGTGTTTAATGGTTCTTTATATTTTATGCGCCTTATCTATAAGTTTAATTTTGCCGGATTGTATAAACTGGTTTACCCACAGACCGAAAATTATTACTACAGAACAGGGAACATATATTATCAGAAGAAATAATGAAAATAAGTGGGTTGTTTCTAAAATCGTTCAAACAAAAAATAAACAATTTTCTTTTGAACAGTTTATTGGACTTACCCCGCGCCTAGATAGTATTAATAGTTTTTTGGCAGAATATGGCGACGGATTATCATATTATGGGCTTCTTCATATATTTACATCTGATATTCCGTTAAAAGTATTAGGGAATAATGAACCACCTAGATTTAACTTCCCAATTATAGTTTCTTTCTATTCGGAGCAAGATAGACATGATTTTGTGTTTACTGACGGCAAACAGGTTGACACGCTTGTACTTACTTATGTCTATCCTGAACTAGAATCTGGTTTAGCAACGGATTTTAAAATAGTAAAAGACTGGCAAGACAGTACTGGAGAAAAATTATTTTTACCTTTGATTGATAGTTTATCGACTAATCAGAAGTAATGAAAGAAACAAAAAAAATCAGGGCAGGAAACAAGCAAAAAGCTTAATCCTGCCTTTTTTCTTATTCTACAATACTTCGCATAATGTATATTAATACACCTATATAATAAAGGAAATAAAGGGGTATAAAACCCCTTATAAGCCGCTAATCCTCATCTAAATCCTCATCTAGCTCAAAATAACCCCCATTAGATGGACCTGGGGCTGGAAAAGTAAAATTATTTTAATGATTAAGAGAAATACGCCGACAACCGTCAGGCAAAAAACGAAAACCGCTAAGCCGAAGAAGAATTTAAAAGCTGATTCCATATATTTATGTGATTAAATTTTGTTTAATTATATACCCAGGACTCGGGCTGGCCACCGGACTCTTAGGCGGCTTTTTAATAAAATGTTCTTTCTTTATTTAAAATCCGGATTAACAAAAACCGTATCGCCATAGCGCAGATCAATATAATTAGTCCTATTGAAATTATCCTTTATTTTTTCCTTTTTGACAAGGATGAGCCGCTCAAGCTGCGCGGCGGCGGAATCGTTAATGTTAAAATAGACGGCCGGTCCGGCCGCGGCTTTAAAGGTGAGCATATTGAATTCCTGGTCAATAATAAAATTTTCAACTGGCAAATCATCCGCCTCGGAGCTTAGAATCCCCGCCAACTCCAGAAAAAAATCTAAATATTCCTGTTTAATTTTTAATTGATCTAAAGAATTTATTAAACTGGCCTCGCTTTTATTTTCTAATACCGGATAAACCTTATCTCCTTCCATATTAACCGCCGGTTCTTTGATAATATAGCCGTCCGCGGACGCATAAAAAACCGCACTTCCCTCTCGGAAAATAAAAGTAATCGGCCGTTCGCTCACTTTAACAATCAAAGTCCGCGGTAATTTCCGTTCAATGAAAACATCGGCTAAATTAAATTCCGCTCTAATATTTTCAGCCGTCGCTCGACCGTCAAACATAAAAATATTATCTTGATGAAAAAATAAAGCGCGAGGTTTGGCGGCCTGTTCATAAATCAATTCGCTTAAGCGTTCCCCTGGGGTCCGTTCTATTCCTTCTAGGCGCAAATCGCTAAAGCGCCAGCACGGCGAGGCATAAAAAAACCAAAGCAAAAAACCAATAACGATTAATAAAACAAAAATAAACCATTTTAAACGGCGGCGCTTCCCTTTTTCGTCCGGACGAAAAAAAGGATTTTTTAAATCCTGGCGATGATAATCTTTTCTTACTTTTTTGTAAGGTTTTTTGTTGCTGCTATACTGGCGTTTCATACTATTTCCCGCCTGATATTTCCTTGAATTTTTACTAATATTTCATAAGAAATCGTTCCTGATAACTCCGCTAAATTAAGAATAGAATTTGGCTCGGCCGGATTAGAAGAAATTATCCGGACTAAATCGCCAACCTTAGCTTCATTATCTCCAATTTCCAAGCAAGTCAGATTCATGCAGACGCGTCCGGCAATCGACGCCCAAAATTCTTTTTCCTCGCCTATTACTAAAAATTTCGCCTGGTTAGACAAGCGCCGATCAAGGCCTTCAAAATAACCAAAAGGAATCACCGCGATTTTTGTCGCTTTAGTGGCGCGATAAGTTTCATTATAAGAAACACTCTCTCCGAATTTTAAAGCCTGCAGAGAAACAATATGGGAAAAAACTTCCAAGGCCGGCTGAAGCGGTAAATTTTCTTCCGCGGCCTTAAACGGACTATAACCATAAAAAGCAATACCGGGCCGATAAGCGGTCAAAGCGCGATTATTAATATTAAAAACCGCGGCCGAATTGCCCAAATGAACCCAGCGCGGAAAAAATCCGGCCGCGCGTAAAGTATCTAAATCTGCAAAAAACTTTTCTTCCTGATTGCGGTTTAAAATTGAATCCTCATCCGCCGAAGCCAAATGCGAACAAAGGCCGGCAACTTCTACTTTCTCTAAATATTTCTTGTTAGCCGCAATAAAAGATTTAAGATCCTGGATACCTTCGCGATTCATGCCGGAATTAACAAAAAGATGGATCTTAGCGCGGCGGCCAAAACGGGATAGATAACGCAAGGTTTTTTCATTATAAACCGCAAATTCCGTCCGAGATAAACGACAATGGCGATAAGCCTTTAAAGGCATCTCGCCTAAGATCAAAACTTTTCTTTTAAAGTAACGATAAGCGATCTGGGCTTCTGGAAAAGAGTCAACGACGATTAAAGGAGCGTCGGTTCTATTTAAAATCCGGCAAACTTCCTTTAACCCGTGCCCGTAAGCGTTGGATTTTAAAACCGGAAAAATAGCGGCTTCCGGCCGCCGACTTTTCAAATAATTATAATTAGCAAGTAGGCGATCAGCATTAATCTGAACAAGATTAAGAGTTTCATACTTCGGTTTAAGCTGGCGTCTTAAAAAATCCAACATATTTTTTCCTGTTTTTTTATTTTCCGGAATAAATTAGCTCTCTTTTAACTATCTTTAAGCTATCTTTAAATTACCTTTAAGCTATCGCCCGATTACCCGGCCATGGCCGCGATTAAAGGAATCATCTGACAAATCAGTCGTCGGCTCGCTAAATTTACCGGAAACCTCTTCCCCGCTTAAAGCGTCTTGTGCCCGATACCAAGAAGAAGTTAAGAGCGGATAAATTGAGCCAATTTGTTCTTCAGTTGGCAAAAAGACAACTTCAAAACCGAGCCGATAATTATCAGCCCCGCTTTCGGTCTTGGCGACTTTCCAAATAATCTGGCGGTTGTCTTCGTTATAAGAAAAATCACCGGCTAATAGAGAGCGGTGGCCGCTAAGTTCTACGCCCTGCGGCAAACGCGAGCTCATAACTAGATCCTTAAAATCTCCTTCTGCCTTGGCTTCCCAAAAAATCCAATACTTGGTCGGGATACCGACAATCGGCGGTAAAGGCCCGATGCCTAACTGATCACCCTGCGGGCTAGTATAATAAGCTACGCTATCGATATTAAGCTGGGCGGCAATAACTACCGCCGGCAAACCCAGATCTTTTTTAAACAACTTGCCGCTAAAAATATATTCGCTTTCAGCCTGCCAAAGAATATTCCGGCCGGCCAGGCCGTCGTTTTTAAAATAAACCTTTAAATTCGCTTCCCCGCCCTTGCCTGGAGCAATAGTTGATAAAATAAGTTTTCGGCCGTCAAGGCGCCAAAGCGAGCTGTCTCCGGCCATTTCGTCCGCTTCTAGTTTAATAATAGATATGTCCGGACTTAAAGATGAAAAAGCAAAACTGGCCTCACTGATTACTGCCTCGCCGTCATTCTTAAAATTTACGCGTAAAGGAACTCCCTGATCTCCTTCCAAGACGTTCGCGCCTAAAGAAAAATCTAAATATAAGGGTGGGTTATCCAAATCTACTTCCGGACCGCTAAAACCGCTCCACCAGGAAATGCCCGGACGATAAGAGTAAAGAGAAATTGAAACAGCAATTAAAGCGATAATTACTACTACGAGCGACAAGTCAAAGATAAGATGGCCGAGATTTTTAATATAAAATCTTTCCCAGCGGCCGCGGAAATAACGATGGAATCTTTTAATCATATATTTAATAATTAATAAAAATTCTTTAGGCCCACTAGAATTTCCATGTTTTCACTGCCGGCAATTTTTCCAACGCTCACTTTTAATCCGCCGCGATAAGAAGCGTTATAAGCAAAAAAATTTCCAATGACTCGGCCGTCCGCCGTAAAAACCCGGATATGCGGTCCGCCGGACGCCGCCGGCGCGGTTACGATTTCCGCACAACTATCATTATTCAAATCACCAACAGCGACATTAACGCCGCCCCGGAATCTCCCGTCATAAACCAAAAAACTATTAATTAAATTTCCGGATAAGGAAAAAATTTTAACGCGCGGCTCTTCTCCTGGGCCCGGTCCGGTAACCACTTCGTCCGTCCCGTCGCCATTAACATCGCCGAGGGCAACATTAACGCCGCCACGTAAATTTTTATCATAAGCAAACCAGGTCCCTTCTAATTTTCCGCTAGGACTAAAGACCCGCACTTGCGGTCCGCCGCCAACTCCGGCGCCGATTACGACTTTACGGAAGTATCCGTCTTCAATCTTGGCCGCCAAGCTCATCTTTCCTCTATATAATTGATTGTAAGGATTAAAAGCGGCCACAGAAGCCCCGTTCTGCCTTAAATCAACTCGGCCGAGCGCGGCGCTAAGTTCAATTGCCTGATCGCCGGCCGGACCGGCCGCGGTAATTATTTCGGCTTCGCCGGGATAATTATTAAGATAAGAAAAGAAACCATTACGCGTCTGAGCGCCTTGTAAGTCAAAAACCCGATAAAAATATCCATTAGTAAAAGCGATGTTTTCCAGAACAGTCTGGCTCTTCAGTAAAACCAAACCGTCTCCGGCTTCCAATTGGACATAGTTTATCCGCTGGCCATTATTTACCGCCGGATCTTGTTTCCCTTTTATTTTTTCAAATTCTTCTTTATCAAAGACATAGGTCTGTTTTTTGGCAGTCGAATTAACTAAAGCAATGCCGTTTTTAAAATCACGTCGCCATAATCCCTCCTTAGCCGTACTGCCGGCTCCGTCTAAGAGGTTATAAGCGCTTGATTGCGCCGGCCCGAGATCAATATCATATTCATCATACCACCAGGTTTGGCCATGATCCGTTAAATCATAATCAAAACCGAAAAAACCCGTACCCATTAAAGTGCTGGCTAAACCGAAACGAAGATGGCGATAATTAGTTTGGTTCTTATCCAAGACATTAATGACCGATACCGATGGCGAAGCCGGATTTAAAGTCGGCAATCGCCAATAAGTTTTCATAGAACCGGCCCAGGAACGATTACTTTCCCAAACAGAAGGAAAATCCTCAAGCATCATGCCGTTTAAAATCGTCTGATAACCGTCGTAAACCTTACCATTGCCTAAAATAATAAAATCATTTCCGGTTAAAGTCCGGGTCTTGGCTAACATTTTTTTAACCCCGTTTGACCAGAGCTTATCAGCTTCGGCACCGCTATCTTTCCGGCCATCGTTATTTAAATCAATATTGCCGCTGTTAAGCCAGGCAATATCACCCCAGATATTATCATAAAAAACTCCATCCCAAAGGCCCGAGGCCTTTATTTTTGTTGCTACGAATTCAGGCAGATAATCATTAAAACGATAACCGCGGCTATCCGCCCGCGCCCCGTCAGTTGGATTAAGCATATGCGCGCCAGGCCAATTAGAAATCTTATTGCCGGCCGGATCTCTTAGCCACCAGCCGTCCGCGATATTCCTTTCTATTTCCTGGCGCAAATCAGAACCGAAATAATACCCGGGATCATCAACGATTTCTTGAGAAGAAATATAGGCCAAAATTATAATATTCGGATTAAGACGCCGAATTTTCTCCAATAAAGCCCGGTTATTATTCTGGACCTCCATGTCTAAGATCAAAAGGTCCCACTTGGCTAAAGCCGTCGCTTCCGCGTCGCTAATTTCCCAGGGCAAAAAATAATTAGCCAAACGCGGATATGAATTTTTTAAAACCGCCGCCCGCGAAGCGAACGGCCAAAACAGGATTAAGGCCAAAAACACCAAAAAAAATTTTAAACTTATTTTCTTCATTATTTTTTTGATTTATCAAGCGGTTCAATGATTTTCAGGCCGCGTGGCAGATAAGGGCGCAGGACTTTCGGTACTACGACCGATCCGTCCGCCCGTTGATTTTGTTCTAAAATCGCCGGCAATAAACGACTGGTTGCCAAACCGGAAGCATTAAGCGTATGAAGAAATTCGTTCTTGCCGGTCTTCTCGTCTTTATAGCGAACATTACCGCGCCGGGCCTGATAATCCAAAGCATTGGAAATACTGCTCACTTCCTTATAAATTCCCATACTCGGAATATATACTTCGATATCATAGGTTTTGGCCATGGCGGCACTGCAATCTCCGGCCGCTAAGCGAGAAACTTGGAAATGGAGATCAAGCCCTTCAACTAATTTTTTCGCGTTCGCTCCTAATTCAGCGAACATTTCCCAGGACTTATTAGGCCGGGAATAAATGAACATTTCTATCTTATTAAACTGATGGCCCCTAATCATCCCTCGCTCTTCCGACCGATAGCTTCCGGCCTCGCGACGAAAACAAGGCGAATAAGAAAAATACTTAAGCGGTAATTCCTTGTCCTCTATGATTTCATCCCGATGGTAATTACCAAGCATCATTTCGCTCGTTGCGTTCAAACATAAAGCGTCCTGGGTCCAAAAAAGATCATCCCGGAATTTCGGCAAATGTCCGGAAGTATAAGCGGATTTTTCCGTTAAAAGAAAGGGTGGAATTAGAAATTGGTAGCCGTTCTTGTTATGAAAATTTATAAAATAAGACAAAAGGGCCCATTCTAAAAGCGCTCCAGCGCCCTTATAGCACCAAAAACCGCTACCAGCAATCTTAGCGGCGCGCTCGTAATCGATAATACCTAGAGAAGTCGCCAACTCGACATGGTCTTTCGGCTTAAAATCAAATTTTGGTTTATGGGCGAAAGTATAAATAACCTCATTATTTTCTTTGCCGCCGGAAATAACTTCCGGCGCGACAATATTAGGCAATTCAGCCAAGCGTTCATTGAGCTCTTTTTCTACTTGAGTAAAATCATCATCTATTGCTTTTATTTTATCACTGAGCTTTTTCAATTCCGCGATAGCCCCCGGCGTCGGTTTGGTTTTTGACTGACGATTCCGAAGCGCCTTTAAATCTTCTGCCTCACGAAGCAAAGTTAAACGCTTATCATCCAGCGAGATGATTTTCTCTAGCTGAAAATCTTTTTCCAGCGCCCGCTTAGCTAAACTCGCCTTTACTTCGTCCGTTTTTTCTCTAATTAATTTGATATCTAACATATATGAAAAATGATTTGTTTATAATAATTAATTCACTACTTCCCCGCCGAAAGTTTTTAACAAATCAGCGGCTAAACCGCTCCCGGAGTTTAATCCGACTTCAGATTCTTTTTTGTTTTCCTTTTTTCCTGCTTTCGCTTCAAAATTAATCATATCCGGCATTGAAGATGTTGATACTGGCTTTGGCGTGGCGCCGGTCAGCGAAACTTCCTGCTTCTCTTCTTTTCTTAACTCTAAATTTTCATCTAATTTAGCCGCGAAAGGCAAAGCGCCGCCAAAAACTTCCGCTAAGACCGTCTCAACGATATTTTTAATATTAGCATCATTAATCCGATCTTTGTGGAATTTATATTTAAAAAATAGACATAGGCCGCCCTCGTTCAAGCGCGGTTCGCAATTCTGTAAAACAAAAGATAAAGAATGATTATACTTTTTAATCTTAACTAAAAACTCCGGCCATTTCGCCGCCAAGGTTTCAGTCGATATTTTTATCGCCTGGCTAAGGGGCGCGAATGAACCGGATTTTTTCCCCACTATCTCTCCGGCTTCTTTTTTGGACGCGGCCTTTTTTATTACGACAGCCGGGCTATCTTCAGACAACGAAGCCGGGCGCATAGAAATCTTAGCGGCCGGGGCGGATTGAGGCGACGAAGAGGGGCGGACAGACGAATTAGCTTGAAGCGACGCAGAAGAGCGGACGGACGAAACGGACCGAGTCGGCGCTGAAGATTCGGAAACTTCCATTACCGGACGCGACGACCCAAAACATAATTCCGCGATTGCCATTTCCAAGGGCAACTGAGCAATCAAAGAATTACGACTCGCATTTTCCGCTTCTAAAAAACGTTTTGTATAAGCTAAGAGCTTTTCCCAGTCTAAATTAACCTCAACCGCGGCCAAGCGTTTCTCTAAATTATCCCCCAAATCCAGGCCCAAGCTATCGGCCAATTCCGGACTTAACTTATGCAACATTATTTCTCTTAATAAAGCAATAAGTTCACCGACAAAAACTTTTAAATTCACACCGCTATCCGCTAAATTATTAACAACCGCAATCGCCTTGGCCGCGTCCTTACGGCTCAGATAATCAATAATATCAATCGCTTCGTCGCTATTGTAATGCGGAATAACTAATTCCGCCTGTTCAGCCGTTATTTTCTTGTCGCCGAGAGAAAAAAGCTGGCCAAGCAAACTTTCCGCGTCGCGCAAATGGCCGCCGCTCTTGCGCGCCACTGCTTCTAAAACTTCCTTATCAACCGTCATTCCTTCCCGGCTAGAAATATAACTAAGTTTTTCTACAATTTCTTTAACGCTAATCCTTTTAAAATCAAAACGTTCACAGCGGGAAATAATCGTTTGCGGCACTTTTTGGATTTCCGTCGTACATAAGATAAAAACCACGTAAACCGGCGGCTCCTCGATTATTTTCAATAAAGCGTTAAAGGCGGAGATAGAAAGCATGTGCACTTCATCGATAATAAACACTTTAAACTTCGCGCTCGTCGGCGCCAGACGGGAAAAAGAAATAATATTTTCCCGAACATTATCAACCCCAGTATTGGACGCCGCATCAATCTCAACTATATCAAGATTCCGACCGCGAGTAATGCTTTCGCAACTGGCACATTTATTACAGGGTTCAAATTCCCCGTCTTTCTTTTTTTCGCAATTAATCGCTTTCGCTAAAACCCGCGCCAAAGTCGTTTTCCCGACCGCTCGCGGACCGCAAAAAAGATAAGCGTTCGCCAAGCGACCGCTAGCAATCTCATTCTGCAAAGTTATCTTAATATGATTCTGTCCGAGAACTTCGGAAAATTTCTGCGGGCGGTAATCGCGGTATAAAACTGACATAATTTAAATAAAAAATAGATTAATTAATGCGCCCCCGTCCTCCGACTAATCTCCGCTTCAACCAATTTCGCGTTCTGTCCATACTTCAAACGGCTCAAGGAGCGAATCTTATCGGCTAAGCCCTCGCGCTTGATACCGAGCAATGGCCAAATTGTCTTTAAAGAGAAGGCCCGCGTCGCCGTATTGTCCACTAGCAGTTTAATATATGCTGTGCCTTTGTCAATGTTTATCAGATCATATTCATTAAAGACCGGGGCGAACTCCTTTACTAAAAATTCGGCGTCTTCCGAACCGATCTTGAAACTTACCATTGTCCCGACGTTGCCGAAAACCGCGTCCTTAATTTCCGTATTATTATTTTTAGATAGCTGACCGATATATTGATGAGCAATAACTAAATTTAAAGCGTATTTCCGTGCTTCCGATAGAATCTGACAGATAGAATTAGTGGTAAAATTCTGGAATTCATCAATATATAAATAAAAATCTTTCCGTTGCTCCGCCGGCATATCCGTCCGACTTAAGGCGGACATTAAGATTTTCCCGACCAGAATCATGCCTAAAAGATAGGCGTTCATTTCGCCGACCGTGCCCTTTGGCAAATCAATCAATAAGATTTTCTGCTTATCCATCACTTCCCGTAAATTGAAGGCGCTTTTTTGCTGGCCGATAATCGGCCGCATCATATCGTTAGAAATAAAGGAGGTTAATTTAGAAGTAATATATGGAACAATATTAGCGAGTGCCGCTTCCCCGCCGGCTTTTTCCGCTTCCTTGCGCCAAAAATCAACAACGGTCTGATTCTTGCAGCGCGTAAGCTTCAAGCGGCGGAAATTTTCATCGGCTAAAACCTTCGGAATTTCCATCAATGTTGAGCCGGATTCGGGATCATCCATAATCAAAAGCATCGCATTGCGCATATACTGCTCAAACATCGGTCCGCCGGTCGATTTTAAGTCATATAATTTATCAAAAATTCCGATCATCTCATTGATTACAAAACTTTTCTGTTCCGGATAACGCGGATCATAATCAAGGAGATTTAAGGCTAAGGGACGTTCAAGATCGCCGGGCGAAAAAATAATCACATCCTCGGCTCGTTCCGGCGGCACGCGGTCTAAAATATCCTGGATTAAATCGCCGTGCGGATCCAAAACACAAACGCCTTCGCCATTTTCAATATCCTGGATCGCCATATTGGCCAAAAGAACTGATTTTCCCGTACCGGATTTACCAATGATATAAGTATGGCGACGGCGGTCGGCCCGTTTCATCCGGATTTCCTGCTTAACGCCGCGATAAATATTTTCACCCAGCGCTATTCCTTCGGTCGGAATATTATTCGGCGCCGGCGCAATCTTGGCTGTAAGCCATAAAATATTCGGGGTCTCAGTCGTCCGAAGCGGCAGATGAAAAACGCTAGCCAGCTCTTCGCTATTTAAAAGAAAAGAGGATTTTTCCCGAAAACGGCGATAAATGAAATCTTTAACTAATTTTTCCGAATTAGCTTTTATCGCGCGAGAAAAAATATTGCCATAGCTAAAATTATTATATTCGGTAAAAGCGCTCCCAATATTTTCTAGATAAACATTGGCCTGCTCCTTGGTCTTGGCGCAAGTAATAATCCGGATATTGACATCCAGACCGGCTTTAAGATTTTTTTCCTCAATCGCCTTAAGCATCTCTTCTTCCACGGCCGAGAGTCTTTTGGTTGGTTTTAGTGAATTTAAATTTTCATTTTCTTTCTTCTTGCCCTGCGACACAACAAAAAAATCACCTAGCCAACCGAAACCAGATACGGATCGTAAACCATCGGACACGGAATTTTTTTCTTGAATTTTACTAACTACCCGGCGCACCCGGCCATGCCAGGCGCCGCGCGCGCTACGCACTGTATATTGGATAGCCAAGCTTTCATCTTTTCCTAATTTTGATAAAACATTAATCAAGGAATTCATCGGATCGACTTCCATTTTCTGATAGGTCTTAAGTGGAAAAATAAAACTCTTCGTGGTTTTCAAATAAGCGGCGGCAATCTTTCCTTTCAAACTAAAAGCATTATAATCTTCAACTTCTTCAATTACCGCTTCCGGATAATGCGCGTGAATCTGTTGTTCTAAATAGCGCGCTTCGCTCTCCGGCGCGGCCACATAAAAAGCGATTTGCCCGCGACTAGCAACAATTTCAAAAGAAAACTGATCATTACGACCCAAGAACCAGGACTTTAAGCCGCGCTGGGCTTTTAAGCCGCCAATCGCGGAAAAAATCGTTTCTCCTTTGGCGATTTCCTCTTTTAATTGCTGGGCCGAACTTTCCTTATTATCATCCGCCGGTTTTTCTTTCGGCAAACGGATTAAACAAACGCGATGTGGAAAATAGCGTCGACCGGATAAAATCGCCCGCAATAGGCGGACTAAAAACAATAAAAGAAAAACCGCCAGAATTCCGCCGATCAAATAATCTAAAATTCCGCCCCATTCAATATTTATGGATAAAAAACTATTCATAATTAAAATTTATCCTTAATTTTTATAATCCGATCCGCTTTAATTTTTGCTTCCTGTTCCAGAAAAAATTTGTTAACGCCTGGGATAAGCTTAAGCCAACGCTTAATCAGATCGATTATCTTACTGATTTTAACTTTAGTCCTGTCTAAAAGCTCTCCGATTTTTATCGCGGTCTCCTCCCCGCGCTCTTTGAATTCTTTTTGTTTTGCCGGATCCATTTTTAAAAAGACTTCATTAAGGCCGGCGGATAAAATACTATCAATTTCTAAAATCCGCTTTTGCTTATAGCTTGTTGCCTTGGCGACCGGACTAATACCGGCTTCCCCAGCTTTAGCCTGCGGCAAAGCTTTCGCCTCAACTTTCTCAGCCGAAACTAGCCGCGCTTCCTGGGACGCGGCCGGAACTTCCGGCTTACTTTCCGGACTTATAGCCGGAATATTTTCAATTTTCGGTTCAACGATTATTTTCTCTCCAGCCATATATTTATTCCCTATAATTAGATCATAGGGCAAAATAATAAATTAAAGCTCTTCCTACTTTATAGAAATTGCCCCAACCGGACAATTATCCGCCGCTTCTTGCGCGCAAGGAGCCGCTTCTTTTTTAATCGCTTCCGCTTTTCCGTCCGCGCCCATCTTAAAATTCTCTGGGCAAGAAGCGACGCATAAACCACAGCCGACACACTTATTTTTGTCCACTTTAACCATAATATTATTCTTAATTTTACTTAAATTTTATCCTTTATCTACCATATTCATTCGCCGCCGAATAAGCCGCCGGCAAACCTGATTTTTACCTTTTTATTATACCATATTATCAAAAAAATAAAATCTTTTATTTTTCTTTAAAAATCCAAACTACAAGCCCTAAAAATAAGATATATTTTATTTATTATTAGTCGGCAAGACGAAAAAAATCCACTTTTTAGCCACTTTTTTAACACTTTTTATCAACCTGTTGATATCCTGTTGACGATTTGGTGATATTCTGTGTTTACAGACAATCGCGACAAAGATAGAATAAGGTTGTAAAGTGTAAGCATTTTTTGAAAAATAAAGTCCTGAGAATAATCAAACTAGATTAGCAGACTTAATTAATCGAAAAATGAGCCAAAAAGCAAAAAGTATTTCTTTAACAATTTATAACCCTAAAAATTAAACAATGGAAACAACTAATAATCTTAAGCAGGCATCTAAAGTAGATAGGCCTCTTAATCGAGTATGTGAAATATACTACCCGACCGAAGAACATCCTTATGTCAGTCCGGAATTTTCACCGTCTTTCACAGTCAAAGCTTATCTATTTGCCAGAGAACAAAGCAAATTCATGAAAAAATGGAGTATGGAAGAATACGAACAAAGACAAAGAGAAAGACGGAAAGTTCTTAATATATGGAAAGAAATGCTGGATTGCTCAGCAGACCATGCGGAAAAAAAGTATATCAACCAAGCGGCTAAAATAATCGTAAAGTATCTTTACGTCGCTTGCGCCGCCCCGCAATCAGAAAAAAATTCATCTTCTGACAATCCAAACGATTCCGGGAAGATATTAGAAAATTTTAATTACGGCGGCAGGAGAAACGTGGCCTAAATGACCTCTGTTAACTACGACCTGTCCGCCGTAAACCAGACCTGTAGACCAAAACGCCAATCTAAAAGATTGGCGTTTTAATTTTCTGACATTCAACTCCTTAAATCGCTCAATCTTAATGGATCCTCTACCCACAACCAAAAAATAATCTAAATGTCCGTCAGCCACAACTCGCTCCCTTGTGAATCTCCTCTCCGTTGACATCCCTTAATATTTTTGTTATATTCAAACCATAAAAATTAAGTCAATCTGAAATGTCAGTCTCTTAAGGGGTCTGTCGCCGAGAACTCGCATTTTAGAGCAACAATAACTATGGCACATAAGAAAGCCGCGGGTTCAACCTCGCTCGGCCGCGATTCTGAAAGTAAGCGTCTCGGCGTTAAATTATCCGACGGTCAATGGGCAAAAGCCGGCGCGATTATTATCCGCCAACGCGGAACAAAATATCGTCCGGGTCTTAATGTTAAAAAAGGCAAAGATGATACTCTTTTCGCTTTAAAAGGTGGATTAGTAAAATTCACCACTAAAAAAATAAGGAAATTTGATAATTCCCTGGAATCATGCAAACTGGTTAACGTGGTCGCGCCGGAAAAAAATATTTCGACCGGAGAAAAGAAAAAATCGGCCCCGAAAAAAGTAGTTAAAGCGAAAAAGGTTGTAAAGAAATAAACTCTAACCGAAAATAAATTATATTCTGGCCTAATAAAAAAACCGCTCCTTTCCAGAGCGGTTTTTGCTAAAAGCTGCTATTTTTTAGTGCTTGATAAAAATATTTATTTTTTAGCCCGCTCCCGACAAACCCGGACAAATTCCGTAAATAAAGGATGCGGCGCCAAAGGGCGGGAAATATACTCGGGGTGAAATTGGACGCCGACAAAAAACGGATGCTTAGTGATTTCCACTGCCTCGACGATTTTACCGTCCGGTGAAGTGCCGGCAATGGTCAAACCTAAATTCTCAAAAATTTCCCGATAATCATTGTTAAATTCATAACGATGGCGATGGCGCTCGGAAACCGTCTTCTTGTCGGTAAACCTAGCATAGGCCCGCGCCAAACACGTGCCGGCCTTGACCCGACAAGGCCAGCCGCCGAGCCGAATCGTGCCGCCATAGCCCTTCTCTTTAATTAATTTTTCCTGGCCGGGCATGATATGGATTACCGGATTCTTGGTTTTCGGATCGACTTCAGCCGAATTCGCATCTTTTAAATTAGCGACATTGCGAGCAAACTCAATAACTGCCATTTGCATGCCATAACACAGGCCAAAATACGGCAAGCCCTTTTCCCGGCAATATCTAATAGTTTTAATCTTCCCTTCCGCGCCCCGGCCGCCCCAACCCTGCGGAACGATAATCCCATCAAGGCCCTTAAGAATTCCGACTCCTTTCTTTTCAACTTCTTCGGCCCCAAGCCAATGGATTTTAACTTTACATTTCACTTCGGCGGTCGCGTGTTTAATTGCTTCAATTACGGAGATATAGGAATCGCCGAGAGAAAAATCCCCGCTGGCAAAATACTTGCCGACGATACCGATATTAACGACCGGCCGCGCGGTCTTAACTGCCGCAACCATCTTTTTCCATTCCTGATTATTTGAACGCCGGCGCGGTAAGTCAAATTTTTCCAAAATCCGTTCGCCTAGATTATCTTTTTCAAAATTAAGCGGAATATCATAGATTGATTCTACATCCGGCGCGGCAATTACCTTATCAATCGGAACATTGCAATTAACCGATAACTTTTCCCGCCGGGCCATATCAATCGGCCGCTCACTGCGGGCAATCAAGAAATCCGGTTGGATACCGGCGCTCTGCAAGCTCCGGACGGCATGCTGGGTCGGTTTGGTCTTCATCTCGCCGATTTTATTCGGCACCGGTAAATAAGAAACAATAACGAATAAAACGTCTTTCGGCTTATATAACTTCATCACCCGCGCCGCTTCCAAAAATAATAGATTTTCATATTCACCAACCGTGCCGCCAATCTCAATTATCATTATTTCCGCTTTAGTTTTTTCAACTGCTTTTTCTATCCGATCGCGAATCTCCTGGGGAATATGCGGCACGACTTGGACGCATTTACCGCGATAGCCAAGATTCCGTTCCCGGGCGATAACCGATTGATAAACCCGGCCGGTTGTCATATAATTCTCCCGATAAATATTCTTATTCAAAAAACGTTCATAATTGCCGATGTCCTGATCGGTTTCATCACCGTCTTCAGTCACAAAAACTTCGCCATGCTCAATCGGATTCATGGTTCCGGCGTCAACATTAATATAGGGATCCATCTTGATCGCGCTTACGTTATAGCCGCGCGCTTGAAGAATCTGGCCGATTGAGGCGGTTGTTACTCCCTTCCCGACTCCGGACATTACTCCGCCGACTACGAAGATGAATTTTGCTTCCTTTTTTTCTGTAGACATAGGCATTTGACTTTTAAATGATAATATGATAAAAATTTATAATATTCTTTAACATTTTTATTTACAAACCCTAAAAACATGGAGGACTTATTATGATTAATATTTATTTACCAGAATACGGATCAAGATTCATTCTGGAAAACGGCGATGGGACCAAACATCGTTTCTCTTCGCCAAACAGCATAGCCAAGAAAATCCTTCAGGACTTTCCCGAAGCAGCGGCTGATATCACGCATGGTTGGCTAGAAAATGTCGTCTTTACTGATATTAATGAAGACGATAAAAAAAATATAATTTCCATGGTCCGGGAAAGATTCCAAAAAGAATCTTTCAAGGATACTATGGAAAATTACGATTAAAGGGTATTTACCCTTCAATCGGAGCGGTCTTTAATAAAAGCCGCTTTTTTTTATCTGCTTACTTCGCCTTCCCTTTCAAAATTTCCACGGCTTTATCAAACTGCGGATCATTTTCCTTATCAATATCTTCCGAAGTTAATTCGACTTCAATATCTGGGTCCAAACCCTTTTCGTCAATATAATCACCGGCCGGCGTGAGCCATTTAGCGATCGTGATTTTCAAGGCCGCGCCACCGCTAAGTTCGCGCAAGCTCTGAACCGATCCCTTGCCATAAGTTGTTTCTCCGACCAGGGTCGCTTTTTTGTAATCACGCAAGGCGCCAGCTAAAATTTCTGAAGCCGAAGCGCTACCACCGTTTATCAGAACCACGGTTGGGAAACTGCTTAACCGTGCCTGGCCGTCAGCCGGATATTCATTCCGCCGATTATTATTCAACTGCTCGGCGACAATCGGGCCTTCTAAAATCCATTCTCCGGCCATCTCTACTGCCGTTTCTAAATAGCCGCCCGGATTATTGCGTAAATCCAAAATTATACCCTTAGGATTTTCGGTTAAAGCCGTATTGACCGCCGCATTGAATAAATCAAGGGTATCATCGTTAAAGTTACTTACTTTTATCACGAAAATTCCGTCAGCGCGCAGTTCGGTCTTAACGCTCTTAACTACGATCACCGAACGGGTGATCGTTAAATCGCGCGGCTTTTCTGAACCGCGGATAATCGTTAAAGTAACGTCGGTATCTTTCGGTCCGCGGATCCGACTAACCGCTTCATTAACACTTAAACCGAGCGCCGACTCGCCATTGATCGCGTAAATCTTATCTCCGGCGCGCAAACCAGCGGCCGCGGCCGGCATGCCGTCTAAAGGCGCGATAACCGTAATCACTTCATTACGCAAACCGATTTCCGCTCCGATACCTTCGAAGGTTCCGGCTAAATCATCAATAAACTCCTGGATTTCTTCCGGGTCCATAAACGCGGTATAAGGATCGCCGGTCGCTTCAGCTAAACCGCGGAGCGATCCGTAAAACAAATCCTGATTATTAAGCTTGTTCTTATCGACATATTCTGTCTTAATTCCATCCCAAACTTCCCAATAAAGATTAAAATCAATAACGCTTTTCGGATCAATTTCACCGGCCGCATTCTTGGCTTCTTCTGAATAAGCGATTAAGCTCGCCGGCCGCTCATTTTTATTTTTCCCGGCCAAAAAACCAACCATAAAAATACCAGCCAACAAAACGAGCCCGGAAATAATAGCGATAATTTTTCTCTTTTTAATATTTTTAATAAAAACCATAGATTTATAAATTAGCTTAAACTCTGATTTTACAATCTTAAACAAATCATTTAAATACCAGGACAATTACATTCAACCGCTACTTTCTTAAAACCGCGGGTTTTTCCTCCCTTAAATCAAGCACCCGCGAAGGACGATTCCGCCGGCTCCTTCCTGAATCAATAATCAAATCCGGCTGGACATTCTTATCTAGAAAATATTTTTTTAAACCTTTCAAATCTTTCAAGGTCGGCTGGCCGCTTAAATTCAAACTAGTAGAAACTATTGGCTTGCCGACCGCCTTTAATATTTTAAGCAAAAAATCGTTTTTAGGCAAACGCGCCGCCAAGCCCTCGGAATTACCGGTTAAAATTTTTGGTAAGCGATCGCGATGTTTTAAAATTACCGTTGTTGGACGAGAATCTTCGCCCCAGATTTTTTTCAATATTTTCTCTTGGTGAGAAGAAACAAAAACATATTTTTTCAGCATCGCCCGGCTAGCGACTAAAACCGCTAACGGTTTCCCGGTCTCCCGTTTTTTCAAGCGCCTGTTTTTTTTAATCGCCCGTTCATCATCTGCTAAACAGCTTAGGCCATAAATCGTATCGGTCGGCAGAACCACCACCCGTCCCTGGCGCAAAGAATCGGCAATAAGCTTAATAAGCGTTGGCTCTGTTTTTTTTTGATTCACGCGCAAATGGATCATAAGCGATTCCCGGATTAATTATTTTCTAAATCAATGATTTTAAAGCTTTAAGCGCCTCAGGCAACAACGGCATGATTATTTTCGTTATCCCGATTAAAAACGGCGCCACACTGGAATTAATCAATCCGTCGCCGAAAAAATTACCGATTAGCGCATAGCGGGAAATAACATAAAGAATTAGGCCAAGAAATAAAGCACCTTCTAAAAATCCCAAAAGGGCGCCAAGTAAATTATTTATATATTTACTGCCAGGAATAACCGCGATGAATTTAAAAATTTTCTCCAATAAAACAAAGAGTAAATTAACCAATTTAGTGACAACCACAAAAATAATAATAAAAGCAATAACCTTTCCGGCATTTTCATGCCCAGCCGCCAGATTTTTTCCCCATTCGTAAAGGTTAAGATAAAAATGGCTAGCCGCAAAAGCGCCAACCAAAAGCCCAACCACCCGGCCGACCATCCTAATTATTCCCTTGAAAAGTCCCCTAATGATAAAACCGCCCAAAATAACTAATAAAACGATATCAAAAACTAACATACTATTTTATAAATTTAAATTCTATTATAGATTTTATCAGGTTAAGCGCGGGAACAAAACATCGCCTTTATTTACCTGAGTCGCACTAAATTGAGCCTGAACTTTAGCGGCCGCCGCCGGCAAAAACGGTTCTAATAAACAGGCCAAATTTAAAATATCCTGCGCTAAAGGTTTTAAAACAGCGGCTATTTCTTTCTGGTCGCTCATCTTCCAGGGCGCGGTCCGGCTTAAAATCTCGTCGCTATCCCTAAGCTTGTCCCAAATTGCCTGTAAGGCCTCATTAAAACGATAATCAGCCATCTTTTCTTCTATTTCGACGGCCGTCACTTTTATCCCTGGATCTTTCAAATCTACTTTTAGCGCCGTTTCGATTTTATTCTTTTCCAATAAATTAGAAACCCGCGCCGCTAAATTTCCTAAACCGTTCGCCAAATCGGCATTATAGCGTTCCCGAAATTTTTCTTCAGAATAATCGCCGTCCGCAAAAGGCGGAATCTCTGCTAATAAATAATAACGCAAAGCGTCCGCGCCATATTTATCAACGAGCGCCAAGGGATCAATCCCATTGCCCGCGCTTTTGCTTATTTTCTGTCCATTGGCAGTTAGGAATCCGAAAACCAAGACCTGACGCGAGGCCGGCAAGCCGGCGGACATCAACATCGCCTGCCACATTGCCGCCTGCGGCCGAAGATTATCCTTGCCGCAGACCTGGAGCGCTGGCCAATATTTTTCAAAATTTCCGGATCGATCATAATCCTCCGGCCAACCAAGCGTGGAAATATAATTAACCAAGGCATCGAACCAGACATACATTACTTGACTTTCATCACCGGGCACGGGAACACCGTGCGGCATCTTCTCCTTAAAACGTGAAATACTAAAATCCTGCAAACCATTAGCCACAAAAGTCTTAATTTCTTTCAAACGGCTATCCGGCCGGACAAAATTAGGATGTCTTTCATAAAGCGCCAATAATTTATCCTGATATTTAGAAAAGCGGAAGAAATAATTTTCTTCTTCAATAATTTCTAAATCACGATCCGGATGGAGCGGGCAACGGCCGTTCTCTAGTTCTGAATCAGTTTTTTCCATCTCGCAACCGACGCAATATTTTACTTTATACGCTTTTTTATAGATATCGCCGGCCGCCTCACAGCGCCGCCAAAACTCCTGCGCCGCTTTTTGATGTCCGGGGTCGGTCGTCCGGATAAATTTATTATAACTCAGATTTAACTTATCCTTGAGCGGTAAGAATTTCGCCGAATACAGATCACAATATTCCTGAACCGGCATCTTCAACTCGGCGGCCTTCTGATAAATCTTTAAACCGTGCTCGTCCGTGCCGGTATTAAAAAAAACCGAATCGCCGCGCTGGATCCGATAACGCGCTATAACATCGGCCTTTATAATCTCCGCCGCGAAGCCGATATGCGGCTCGGAATTAATATAAGGCAAAGTGGTAGTGATATAAAAATGCTTCTCGCTAGACATAAATTAATTTTTTTCTTTTTTTATTAAAACCACAAATTCTCCTTTTAGATTATTTGGATCATCTTGCAAATCAGTCAATACTTTTCCCGGGGAGCCGTTATAGAAACTCTCATGTAATTTTGTTAATTCACGGGCGACCGTAACTTTTAATCCATAATCCTTATCCGCGCCATTTTCTACCGATATCTTTTTCCGGCCTTCTCTTAACAATTTCAATTCCTCCAATAATTTAACTATTCGATGTTTGGATTCATATAAGATTACCGGATAAACGCTTGCGGCAATTTCTTTAAGCATTGTTTGCCGGCCTTTCTTATGCGGTAAAAACCCTAAGAATAAAAAACGATCAAAACCAGCCCCGGCCAAAGACACGGCCGCGGCCAAAGCCGATGCCCCAGGAACGCTTTCAATTTTAACTTTTCCGCCTAATTCCTCCCGCACTGTAGCAACTAACTTCCCGCCCGGGTCAGAAATCCCTGGCGTACCGGCATCAGTCGTGAGCGCTAAGTTTTTCCCGGCTTTGAGTAATTCTAAAATCTTTTCTATTTTTAATTCACCGGAATGCTGATGATAAGAAAGTGTCGGCGTCGCAATCTTATAATGATCCAACAATCTTTTAGTCACTCGCGTATCTTCGCATAAGACAAAATCAACTTCCTTTAAAATTCGCGCCGCTCGGAAGGTTAAATCTTCAAGATTACCGATCGGCGTCGCGACAATGTATAAAATACTCATATTATTTACCGCGGCTTAATCTAAGTTATCCCGCCGTTCCCGGACATAACGGGTCCAGTCCTCGCCGACCTCTACCAAAACCTTGAAAGGCGTCTCGATTATAAAATCGAAAAGGAAAATAAAAACATTAATTTTCGCAACTTCTCCGGATAACCAGCGTCCGACCAGGATTATCGGCATATAAAAAAGATCAAGAATAAAGGTAAAAATATTTTCCCGACGCTCGACGACAATTAATTCTTTAACCCCTTTAGTCGTAATCACGCTAAAGAAGCTCACAAAAGCCAAGAAGAACAAGAAAATTACGATACTAACCCAATTAAAATCAATCCAGGTTAAAATCCGGATAATAAAATAAATCGAAACGCAGAAAGAAGCGGCATAAATTAAATTAAAAATTCCATTCTTAAACCAATTGCGCCCTAAAGATGGCCGCAAAACCAGGGGCTGTTTTTTGCTCCGACCGGCTAAAGCAATCTCCTTTACTCCCTCAATTATCTTATCGGTGTTATTTTCACCCGGTCGATTCGTGAACATAACAATAAGAAAAAGAAGGATAGCCGGGAAAGAAATATTTATCGCCAAAGAAAGAAGATTCAAGGGCTCGCCGAACCATTTAATCGCCGGAATTTCAATCAAGAAAACAAAAATTGACTTGGTTAAAAAGATATAAACAATACTGTGGGCGGCCGCGCGCCATAAACGCTTCTTAGCTTTTTTATATTTCCGATTGCAAATCTTACGGATCAAATTTGCCAAGGACTTTTCTCCTTTATTGATTTCATTATAAACAGTCGCCGGATCATCGGCGATGGCCTCGGATAAAACCGTAAAATATAAAGAATAGCGCCGCGTAATCCGATCCAAATGCTTAACTAGAGGATGATTGAGCTGTTCGTCGATTGAAGCTTTTAAACTTACTAGGGTGCCGGCTAATTTTTCTATCTTTTGAAGATTTGCCTCATCAGCTTCCGCACCAGCTTTAAAATCAGTCCAAGAATCATTAAAATATTTAAATAAAACAAAATTAAGCATGTCCGAATCAGATTTTAAGAAAGTCCGGCTAATACTTAAATAAATCTGGATCTTCAAATCCGCTTCATACGGCGAATGAGTCGGTAATTTAACAATCTCCGTTAGGGCGGAAAATAATTCCGTAACGATTTTTTTCTTGACCGGGTCCGGCGATAAATTTTCTTCAATTTCGCAGGCGGCCAAAGTTAAAAGCCAACGGATAGTCTTATTTTTACTTTTTATCAAATCCTTAACCTTTTCAACATCCGCTTTTAACCCTATTTCTCCATTAAGCGCTGAGCTAAAATAATCCTTAAGCCGTAAATATTTTTCCAAATGGCCGGCAATTTCTCCAACCTTTTCTTCTGGAACCTCGTCATTAGGCAAATAACCACCTCGGATAAGTTCGATTAATAGGTGATTAGAGATACCGAGCGCATCCGTATCTTTCAGCACGCCTTCAATCATTATCTGACGGCGCAAAATCCGGCTAATCGCGTTCTTACGGAGCAGATGATCTTCCTCATAATCAACCGCGTTCCTAATCTTTTCATAAAAAAAAGATAAACGCGAAATAAGCGATGAAACCCGCAAACGCGGAATATTATCATCGCTTCTCTCTGTCTTGTTTTGTTCTCGATAAATAAGCTGGAACAAACCCTTAACCGCCTCATTTATTTCTAACGGCTGATCATCCCCGCCTCTTTTTACTAAATTTGGACTAACCATAATGAAAATAAAAAACTTAAATTAGAAGGTTTTAAGCTCCATCTAAGTTATTATTATTGTATAATGCTTAGTCCTAAAAAGCAACACTGGAAATTATATTTCTGCTATATTTTCTCTACAAAATCAATAAATTAGCCTATTTGGCTATAATACAATAAGCAATATATGTCAATAGATAGATATTTGACATATTCGCCAAGATTTTATATCATTTCAATAGATAAAGATGGCCTGGGGGGCTATTTTTAAATACTTAATTTTCGCGTAAAAATTCTTATATGAGCAAACTTACTAATTATGTTAAAGAGTCGGTCGCTGAAATGAAAAAAGTTACTTGGCCGACCAAAAAAGAAACTTATAACTATACCTTACTGGTAATCGGTATCAGTATCGGAACCGCTCTTTTTTTAGGCGCTTTGGATTTCATTTTCACGACCGGCTTTCAGTTTATTATTAACTAAATTTTGTTATTAAATTTATCATTAACTAAGTTTTGTTATTAAGCAATCCTAAAAAATAGTTCTCATTTTTTTTAAAAAAATAGTTCTTAAATCTATGGCTAAACAACTTTTAAACCAGGGCCGACGCTGGTATGTAATCCACACCTACTCCGGCTATGAAGAAAACGTCGCCCAGAACCTGAAACAAAGAGTCGAATCACTTGATATGGAAGATAAAATTTTTAACATTCTGATTCCGACGGAAAAGAAAATTAAAATTAAAAACGGTAAGCGCAAAGTCGTGGAAGAAAAAATCTTCCCCGGCTATATCTTGGTCGAGATGGAAGTAACTGATGAATCCTGGTATATTGTCCGCAATACGCCGAATGTCACCGGCTTTATCGGCACCGGTACAATTCCGACACCGATTAGCGACGTTGAGGTTAAGGCTTTGCAGAAACGGATGGGCGTCGAAGATCCAAAATTCCAGATTGATGTCGTTATTGGTTCCCCGGTTCGAATCAATGAGGGGCCGTTTAAAAATATGGAAGGAAAAGTCACGGCGGTTGACGAAGCGAAAGGTAAAGTCAAGGTTTCCGTTTCCATGTTCGGCCGCGAAACGCCGGTCGAATTGGATTTTCTGCAAATTAAAAAAATATAAACATTTCTGAGCGATGCTTCTGCGCTCCGGATAATATAAAATTATATGGCAAAAAAAATAAAAACTAAAATAAAACTGCAAATCGCCGGCGGCCAAGCCAATCCAGCGCCGCCAGTCGGCCCGGCCTTAGGCCAGCATGGCTTGAATATCGCGGAATTCTGTAAAGATTTCAATGATAAAACAAAAGATAAGATGGGTGATATTATCCCGGTAGAAATTACTGTTTACGAAGACCGAAGTTATGACTTTGTTCTAAAAACTCCGCCGGCCTCAGAATTAATCAAAAAACTGGCTGGAATTAAAAAGGGATCCGGCAAACCGCTAACGGAAAAAGTCGGTTCTCTGACTACGGCGCAACTGGAAGAAATCGCTAAAACCAAGATGCCGGACTTAAGCGCGAATGATATAGAAGCGGCGAAAAAAATCATTGCTGGAACCGCGCGGCAAATGGGCGTGGAAATAAAATAAAACAAAAATTGAGTAAATTATTAAAAATTAATTGTGGGAGCCGGACCGCCCTATTAAAACGCGCCGGCGCTTACCACGAATAAACTTATGAAGGAACAAAAAGAAAAACCAAAGGTCATTAAAGAAAATAAGGCGACGGCTAAAGAAAGCAAGGCGGTCACCTATGATAGCAATAGGGCTTATTCTATTGAAGAAGCCCTGGAAATCGTTAAGAAAATCAATAAAACAAAATTCGATGCCTCTGTTGAAGTACATTTTCGCTTAGGCATTGACCCGAAAAAAGGCGACCAACAAGTCCGCGGCGCCGTTTCCCTGCCGCATGGCACAGGAAAAACTATTAAGGTTGCAGCTTTTGTTTCACCAGAAAACGAAAAAGCGGTTAAGGCGGCCGGGGCAGATTTTGTCGGCGGCGATGACTTAATCGCGGAAATTAAAAAAACCGAAAAAACTGATTTCCAAGTAGCGATTGCTGAGCCGGCGATGATGAAAAATCTAGCCGCCATCGCGAAAACTTTAGGCACGCGTGGCTTAATGCCCTCGCCGAAAAACGACACGGTTACGACTAACCCGGCTAAGACCGTGGAAGAATTGAAAAAAGGAAAAATCAGTTTCAAGAATGACGACACCGGCAATGTCCATACTGTTATCGGAAAAATCAGTTTTGATACGGCTAAACTAGCTGAAAACTATCAGGCGCTTTCCGAAATCCTGCGCAAAGCGAAACCCTCATCTTCTAAAGGCATTTTTATTAAAAATATCAGTGTTTCCTCTTCAATGAGCCCGGGAGTTAAAGTAATGATTTCTTAAACCATTAAAATTTAACTGGTCGGAATATATTAACAAAAATAAGGCCTTGAATCGGCCTTATTTTGTTATATTAATGTAGAAAGCTAGCGAATTGAAATGTACTCCGAAAAACAGGTGTAAAAATCCCGACATTTTAGCTTTACCGCCAGATATGACATTTTAACTTTGCCTTTACACACATTTTTTGCCATTGACTTCTAAAATCTAAATAGATATAATATATTTTAGGTAAGCAATTCTTAAAGAAAGGCGGGCCATCCGCTCTTTTTTTAAGGGAAAGGTCGTCTTACGTTTAAAAAAAATTAGTTTGGAAAAACAAGATGAAAAAATTATTTGTCGGCGGCTTGAACTTCAAGACGACCGAAGGAGCTTTAAGCGAAGCTTTCGCTAAAGCCGGTAAGGTTATCTCGGCCGTGGTTATCATGGATCGGATGACTAACCGTTCCAAGGGTTTCGGCTTCGTGGAAATGGAAAATGACGATGAAGCAGAAGCGGCGATTGCGATGTACAACGGCCAGGAGCTGGATGGACGGCGCGTCGTGGTTAACGAAGCTCGACCTTTAGAGAAAAGATTTTAATTAAATCTTTACGATATTGGATAATAAAAACACCTCGGAATACCCGAGGTGTTTTTAATTAGATGGTTTTAAACCACTCATTCCGTCTGACCTTTAAATTTTATCTTTTATTAGCCATATTATTAAACAGCTTTTTGATGTTGATATCCTGTTGACATTATGTGGAGATTTATGGTTTACGGACAAAAGGGTAAAAGATAAAATAAGATAGTATATTGTATCTTTTTGTTCTTTTTAAAATATTAACCGTAAAAAAAATAGAATTATGAAAACAAAAAATTTAGCTTTTTGCGGTATGGTTATCGGAGTTATTTTCCTGGTTACTCTTATTATTTACGCCATCAACCCGACTGGAGCGCCTTATGAAGATTTTTACGAGTTCTTAGCTTCTTTCTGGTTAATCCCGGCTGTACTGGCGATAATGTTTGGATATCTATTCTGGGAAACTAGGGATATCCAGGATGAACCAAATGAAGCAGCGTCGCCAACATCTAACCAACAATTGGCGCCAGGATAAAAAATAGAAAATCTCCGACAAAAAACTGCCCTATTTAATAGTCGGCGGTTTTTATTTTATCAAAAATATTTTATTTAAACCTCAGCGTTTTAATTATTTATTATTTCGCGCGACTTCTGCTACCGATCTTCTTGGATGACTTGCGACTAATCAATTTCTTCTTAGTTGTTTTTTTCTTGACTAATTTTTTAACCTGGCTTGCTTTATTTTTTCTCTTACTTAAGCGCCCGGATTGGCTTTTTTTATTCGTCGCCAAGCCATGTCGCTTTTCATAATCTTCAATCGCTTTTTTTAAGCCCTGGACAGCCATAACCGAACAGTGGAGCTTCTGCTTGGGCAAACCGCCGAGCTCGCTAACAATCTTCTGCCAAGGATATTTTTTTGCCTCCGCCAAGGTCATTCCCTTAATCTTTTCCGTCATAACGGAAGCGGTCGCGATATTAGAAGCACAGCCGAAAGACAAAAATTTTACATCCTTAATAATCCCCTTTTCTACTTTCAGAAAAAAATCTAACTGGTCACCGCAGACCGCGTTGCCGATCCGGCTATAACCATCGGGATTTTTCATTTCCCCGATATTATGCGGCTTAAGGAAATGGCCGATCGTTTTTTTAGTATAATCAAGCGCCATATATTTTAAATTAAGATTAATAAATTAATAATTTTTATAAATCATCTTTACAGTTAAATCCCCGTATTAATCTGCTTAACAGATAAATCCATACGACTAATCAAATTTAGAAGCCCCGGTTAAATCATTTAATCGGGCTGAAACTTCTTAACCGCTCAACGGTCCGCTTTAAACATTTTATCGTATAATCAATTTCCGCTCGGGTATTATAGCGGCCAAGCGAAAAACGGATATTGCTGTTTAACATATAATCCTCTAAGCTAATCGCCTTCAGAACATAGGAACCGCGCAAATCACTGGCGGAACAAGCGGAACCGGTGGAAACATAAACGCCCTGATGGGATAAATCTATTAAGATTGCCTCGCCTTCAATCGACCCGAACCCGACATTTAAATTCGCCGGCACCCGCTCCTTCATTGTTCCATTAACGCGTAAACCACTAATCTCCCGGCTAATCTTTTGCCAGAAATAATCGCGCAAAACTTTAACTTTTTTCAAATAAACCGCTCTTTCTTTATACGCTAATTCTAAAGCAAAAGCCAAGCCCATAATACCCGGCAAATTATAAGTGCCGGAGCGATAGCCGTCTTCTTGCCCGCCGCCGGATAAAAGCGGCTTGATCCTTATCTTCCGATTAAGATAAGCAACCCCAACGCCTTTCGGGCCGTAAAATTTATGGGCGGACAAACTTAAGAAATCTATGCCCATCTTCTTAACATCTAATTTCAGATAGGGCACGGCTTGGACCGCGTCGCTATGAAAATAAGCACCGGACGCCTGAGTAATCTTAGCTAAAGCGGCGATATCCTGAATCGTGCCGATTTCATTATTGACCGCCATAACCGAAACCAAAATCGTCCGCTTATCAATAATTTTCTTAAGGGCCGCCGTCTCAATCAGGCCTTTTTTATTAGCCGGAATTACTTTGACTTTAAATCCTTCGCGCGCCAATTCTTCGGCCGCTTCCTTAACCGAAGGATGCTCAAGGGCGGAAATGATAATCTTGTCTTTCTTATTACTCCGATTAGCGCGAGCGACGCCTTTGATGATGAAATTATTGGATTCGGTCGCTCCGGAAGTGAAAACAACGTTTTCCGGCTCGCCGTTTAAAATCTTAGCGACTATTTTTTTCGCGCGAAAAAGATCCTGATAGGCGGCTTGGCCTAAGACATGAATTGAAGAAGCGTTGCCGCCCTCCGCCGTCAAATATGGCTTCATTTTCGCTAAAACACGCGGATCAATCCGGGTCGTCGCGGCATTGTCTAGATATACTTTCATTATATTATAGGACTATCGCTGAATACTCCTTTAGAGCTCTTCAAATTCAGCTATATCCCCTTTAAGCTTATTTCAAAAGCTCTATCTTATTAATCACGATATCCGTTGCCGGGCGGTCATTAACTCCGGTCTGAGCCGCCTCGATTTTCTTGACGACATCCATCCCGTCCACGACTTCCCCGAAATTTGTATGATGACCGTCAAGCCAAGGCGTGGCGGCCGCAGTAACAATAAAAAACTGAGAACCGTTAGTGCCCGGCCCGGCGTTCGCCATAGCTAAGGAACCGGCGACTAATTTATGGCTATTAATCTCATCCTGAAACTTATAGCCCGGACCACCGGTGCCCCAAAGTGCCGCGTCCCCTTCCTTGCTTAAAGGATCACCGCCCTGAATCATAAAATCTTTTATTACCCGATGGAACTTCACGCCGTCATAAAAACCGGCCGCGGCCAAATTTAGGAAATTATTAACGGTTATCGGAGAATCAGTAGCGTAAAATTTAACGGTGATATCGCCCTGGCTGGTTTTTAAAACCGCTCGCGAATATTGTCCCGTTAAATCGCTTTGTCCGTCTAAAGCTTTGATAGTCATAGGTTTATTGTCTAAATTGTTAATTTTGTCATCAGCTTGGCCATTAATCTGTTGCGTATTATTAGTGCAAGCCGATAAACCAAAAACAACAATTAGAAATGTCAAACTAAATAAAATTTTTTTCATATAATTATTATACTTTATATTGTTTCTTAATCGCTTTGTCCTCTTCCCGGCGCTTTTCTTCAATTACTTCCTTAGCCTGTGCTCGAATTTCTTCCAATGGTAATTTATCAAGCGTCCGCGCCCGAGCCTGTAATTTTTTCGCCTGGTTTAATTCCGGCTCCTCAATCACCTCGGAAAGCAAAACATCTAAAATAGCGCCAATTTTCGGGCCGGGCTCAATACGCAGGACTTTCATCAAATCGTCGCCATTTATTTTTAACATCTTGACCGAAACCGGATCATTCTGCACTTTCTCCATCATATATTGCAAATGCCGGAGCTTATAGGGCATGGCTTTCGGTGTGCCAGAACCAAGCCGATCGGCGATGCGCAAGTCAATCAGATCTTTCAAATTTTCCCGGCCAACTTTAGCGATCAACCGTCGAACCGAAGCGGCACTCACTTCCCCGACATTATAATAAAACATGTGGTTTTTGACAAGATTAACAATCCGGTTCGAATCCGCTCGAGAAAATTTCAAGCGATCCAAAATCCGGCCAACCATTTTCGCGCCTAAATATTCATGGTTGTAGAAAGTAGCCACACCATTGATTATTTTCTTAGTTTTTGGCTTAGCAATATCATGAAGCAAGGCGGCCAAACGCACCGGCCAAGCCGGGCTCGGACAATATTTTAAAGTCAAAACATTATGCTTAAAAACCGGATAAAGATGGTGGCGGGCCGGGCCGACGCCGATACCCTGCTCCAATTCGGGAATGATATATTGTAATAATTTACAATCATATAAAAGCATTATTCCTTCGGATGGCCGGTCTGACGACAAAATTTTAACCAGCTCGTCACGGATGCGTTCCTTAGCCACAAATTTCAAGCTACCGGCCAGACGCGTAATCGCCCGCTGGGTCTTCGGCTCAAGCGTGAAACCGAGTTGCGCGCTGAAGCGAATCGCCCGCATCATGCGCAAGGCATCTTCCTTAAAACGATCACTCGGCTCGCCGACCGCTCGGATAATTTTCGCCTTAATGTCTTTTCGGCCGCCGAAAAGATCAACGATTTCTTCCGGTCGGGCCGGATCAAGCGCTAAAGCATTGATGGTAAAATCACGGCGCTCCAAATCTTTATCTAATTCGGTTTCAAAATGAACCGTATCCGGATGCCGGCGGTCAGAATAACCCTGCTCACTCCGATAAGTCGTAATTTCCACCACATCTTCTAAAACGCCCTTGACTTCGCCCGACTGCGGTGCGGCGCGAAGCGGCAAAAGAACCGTACCAAAAGTATTTTCGTATTTCGCGTCTTTAAAAATTTTTAAAATTTCTTCCGGCCGGGCCTTAGTCGTAATATCCCAATCCTGAGGCTCTTTATCCATTAAGATATCCCGCACGCAACCGCCCACGATATAAGACTCAAAGCCGCCGGCTTTTAAAGACTCTGTTATTTTTTTGATATATCCAGGAATGCTTTTCATTTTTTATAAAAATCTTAATGCTTTAAAAAATCAAAAATAGAATCTTTCTTAGTCGCGATTAAGCGCGAGCCGCGACTCTTCTTAAATTTAGTATGCAAAAGCCGGCTTGATAATTTTTTATCCATGACCCAATTATAATACTCTTTCATCGCCTTATTCTCATGCGCCCGGCGCACCGGCCTTTTTTTATCAATCGCGTACAAAGCCGCCGCCCGTTCTTTCCGGATCGCCTCGGTCGTCGGAATCGGCTGGCCGCCCCCGCCTAAACAGCCGCCCGGACAAGCCATGATTTCGATATAATGATATTTTTTTAATCTTGAAAGAATGCGGGAAAAATTACCCATACCATTAACTACACCAACCCGAATCTTTCTTCCGGCAATATTCAATTCCGCTTCTTTAAAACCAGCCAAGCCGCGCACATCTTTAAACTCCAAGCGTCGATCACAGAGCGTATTTTTTTTATCTTCACCGGCGCATAAAAATGACGCAACCGACCTCAAGGCCGATTCCATTACGCCGCCGGTCGCGCCATAAATTGCGGCCGCCCCACTGCCGCGGTTAAATAGCGGATCACCGTCCGAATCCGGCAGATTTTTAAAATCAATCTTATTTTTCTTGATCAGATAAGCGAACTCCCGTGTCGTTAAAACATAATCAACCAAGGGCCGGCCTTTTAAACCGAGCTCTGGCCGAGATGCTTCGTATTTCTTGGCCGTACACGGCACGATGGAAACAACGACAATCTTCCGCGGATCAATTTTTTTCTGCTTCGCCCAATAAGTCTTAATCGCGCCGGCGGAATGAATATGCGGTGAACGGGCCGTAGTTAAATTCGGCAAAAGCTCCGGATGATAAAATTCCGCGTAGGCGACCCAGGCCGGACAGCAAGAGGTCGTCATCGGCCAAACCGCCTTCTTATCTTTAAGCCGCGCTATAAATTCTTCAGCTTCAGTCATTGTCGTAATATCGGCGCCGAAATTAATATCAAAACTATATTTAAAACCTAATTTTTTAAAAGCGCTATAAATTTTACCTTCACAATTTTCGCCGTAAGGCAAACCGAATTCTTCGCCTAAAGATACGCGCACCGCCGGAGCAAACTGCGCCACGACAATCTTATTTTTATCTTTCAAAGCTTTCTCCACGACGGGCCAGGCGCCTTGTTCCTGGGCCGCGGCCACCGGGCAATGCAGAGTACATTGGCCGCAATAAATACAGGCCTTGTCTTTATCCTTAACCGGCTCAATTTCCTGATTGATTCCGCTACCGGCCTTCTCTAAATAACCTATGCCCTGCCGGACGCAAGCTTCAACACAATTATCGCAATCAATACATTGCGTCCCGTCAATCTCGACCGCGTTAGCAAAACGGTAGGTCTTGCGCTTCCCTTTTCGGTCCGGAAAACGATCAATCTCAACCTCATATTTTTTAGCGGCCGATAAAAGCCGACAATCATAAACCATTGAACAAGAGCCGCATTTTTCCGCGTGCGACGCGAATAATAATTCTAAATTGATCTTCCGCGTAGCTTTAACCCGCGGGCTATCCGTAAAGATTTCCAGGCCTTCCTCGGCTAAAGTTGAGCAGGAAGTAACTAATTTCTCCCGCCCTTTTATTTCCACGACGCAAACCCGGCAGCTGGCCTTGGCGTCTAAGTCGGGGTGATGGCATAAAGACGGAATCTTAATCCCGTTCTCTCGCGCGATTTCCAATATTGTCTGGCCGGTACGACCCTTAACTTTTTTATTATTTATTTTTAAATTCATATTTTCCTAATTTACGATAGCTTGGCTTTTTTCCGCTTCACGATATTTTTCCAATAACTCCGAAGCGGAATTGGGAGTGAAGCGCCGAGGGCGCAAAAACTTGTTTCTTCCAGGCCGGCGACGATTTCCCAGAATAAATCCCAATCAAATTTTTTCCGGCCCTTGCCATCTCCATGAAAATTATCCCGCTTATTTATCATTTCTAATAAACGATAGGTTCCTTCGCGACAGATAGTACAATGCCCACAGCTCTGTTCTTTATAAAAATTCAACCAATAACGAAATAACTTTTTCTCATCGGTTTTTTCTAAATCATAAACCATGATTAAACCGGCGCCTTCGACCGGACCCATCAATTGATCCGCCGCGAAAACTTCGCCGCTCGCTTCGCCGCCGACCGAAACAAAGAAGGGCCGATCCGGATAATTCCCGGTCCGACGCAAAACTTCCTCAATGCTTAAATTCGCCGGCAAGGCATAAACGCCGCGCCGCTTAAGCGCCCCGCCAAGCGTATAAAATCGTTCGCCCTCATAGCGACCGGCCGCGACCAAGCTCACATCATAAAAGGTCTCTGGATTATTTATTAAAGTCGGATGTCCGAACAAGCCATGTTCGGTCGGATAAGGCGGCTTTAGGCGTGGCTCAACTTTTTTACCTTCAATTAAATTTAATAAAGCCGTTTCCTCGCCGCTGATATAAGTTAATTTTTCCGGCTTGATAAAAAATTCTATCTTTTCTTTAAGCGTCCGATATTTTTTAACGGCTAAAGCTTTTTTCAGGCCCGGACCGTATTCTTGGTAATATTTATGATTCAAAAAAAGATAAACCTTTTTTATTTTTTTTGAACCGAGAAAACGATCAGCCAAATAGATTCCGTCAAATAATCCAACGGCGTGATGCTTTAAAATATAGCCGTCTTTTTTTACCCCCGGCTCCCCTTCCGCGGCGTTAACGATAATATAGCCCTGCTTTTTATTTTTCAAAGCGCTCTTAACCGCCGCCCATTTTCGCGCGGTCGGATAAGAGGCCCCGCCCCGGCCGACCAAGCCGGCCGTGGCGATTTTAGTGATGATATCTTTTTCTTTAACCATTTTATTTCGCTTATTCTCCGGCTTTACTTACCTTAAAACCCAGCCGCCATCGACAATAATCGTCTGGCCAGTTATATACGAGGCTCCGTCAGAAGCCAAGAAAGCCACGGCTTGAGCAATATCGTCCGGCTGGCCCATCCGTTTCAAAGGAATCGCGGCAATCGTCTGTTTTTTCACGTTTTCGTCGCTAGCTTTACTCGCTCCCGGAGTATCAATCGCGCCCGGCGCAACCGCGTTAACGGTTATCTTCCGATCAGCCAACTCCAAGGCTAAAGTCCGCGTCAAGGCGTTCACGCCGCCCTTAGAGGCACAATAATGCGTTAAACCGGCAAAACCGACCACCGAGGCGATTGAAGAGATATTGATAATCCGACCACCATCCGGCAAAACTTTAGCCGCGGATTGACAGCCAAAAAAAACACCCTTCAAATTAACATCCATAACCTTGTCCCAATCCGCCTCGCTCATCTGGGCGAAAGGCACGAAAGGAAAAATACCGGCGTTATTAACTATGATATCAAGCCGGCCAAATTTATCGACCGCCGCCTTAACTAAATTTTCAACCGCGGCTTGATTACTTACGTCAGTTTTAACGAAAATTGCCTGCGCCGGATCAAGCTTTAAATCGCCCTCATTAATATCCGCGTAAACGACTTTTGCGCCTTTAGCTATAAATAAATTAGCGATTCCTAGACCGATGCCGGAAGCGGCGCCGGTCACAATCGCAACTTTGTTTTGTAAATCCATACGATTATAAATTAATTACTTAATAAATTTTTTTAAATAATCGGCCAGCTCTACGAAACGATTAGCATAGCCCCATTCATTATCATACCAGGAAATAACTTTCAACAAATCGCCGCCGATAACCCGGGTATTTTTTAAATCAATAATCGCACTATGCGGATTGCCGATAATGTCACTTGAAACCAGCTCTTCGTTTGACGCCTCGATAATCCCTTTCATTTTTCCTCGCGCCGCTTTTGTAAAAGCGCGGTTAACCGTTTCCGGCGTCGCTTTTTTGTTCAAAACATAAACCGTATCGCATAAAGAACCGACCGGCGTCGGCACGCGCACCGCCAAGCCATCAAACTTATTTTTCAAAGCCGGGATCGTTTCTGCGGTCGCGATTGCCGCACCGGTCGTAGTTGGAATAATATTAACCGCGGCCGCCCGGGCCCGCCGCAAATCCTTATGCGGCCCGTCAACTAAATTCTGATCAGCGGTATAAGAATGAATAGTGGTCATGATCGCTTTCTTGATGCCAAAATTATCTTTTATAACTTTCGTAGCCGGCGCCAAGCAGTTTGTTGTACAGGAAGCGCAGGATAAAACATTATCGCTCTTTTTGACTTTATCAAGATTAACGCCCGGAACAATAATTTTAACCCCGCCCTTTTTAACCGGTGCCGACAAAACAACTTTTTTCGCGCCGGCTTTAAGATGGAGCTTTAAGTCTTCTTTATTCGTGAAACGGCCGGTGCATTCTAAGACAATGTCGACTTTTAACTCCTGCCAAGGTAAGGCGCCCGGATCCTTGATCGCTAAAACCGGAATCTTGCGGCCGTTTATCGTTAAAGCGTCTTTAGTCGCGCCAATCTTTTGCTTGGTCCGGCCATAACAGGAATCATATTGCAAGAGATGCGCCAAAGTCGCCGCGTCAGTTAAATCATTAATCGCGACAATCCGCAGGTGCGGAAAACGCGCCTCAATAATCTTAAAAGCGGCCCGGCCAATCCGGCCGAAGCCGTTAATCGCTACATTTAATTTTTTCATAAAAAATATTAAAAAATTAATTAATCTTTCCTAAATATTATAACATATCCGGCCTAAAAATCGAAATAATGGTTTTAGCTAAAAATTATGAGATAAATCGCTAAAAAGTCTAACTAAAAACCGCCCCAAGAGCGGTTTTATATTGATAATCCTTCTCATTAAATTACTCTATGAACATTAGACACTGAAATATACGTCCGGAGCTAAATCATCGCCTCCTACCGCCGCGTATTCCGCTCACGCCGGTTCCGATCGGCGTCAACTTCAATAATTACATCCCGCTCATCCGGTCTTTCCGCCGGAATCCTGACATCCACGGTTTGCTTTAAAATATGATGACCGACGACCGTGCCGCTTGAACCGCCGTTAATTTTCAACTTCGTCCCGAGCGGCGGCAATTTCCCGGCCATTTCTTTATACCCTTCATATTCATAAGCCAGACAGCACATCAAACGTCCGCACATGCCGGAAATCCGTTCCGAACCGCGATGGACGACCTGTTGAGCTTCGGCCATTTCCGAAGTAATCGAAGAGAATTCATCTAAAAATCCCTGGCAGCATAAGCCGCGACCGCAAGGACCGCAGTCGCCGCTGATTTTCGCTTCATCTCGCGTTCCGATTTGCGTCAAACGGATGCTAGCATTAAAATGTCCGGCTAAATCTTTAACCAGTTCGCGAAAATCAACCCGGCCGTCGGAAATAAAAGCAAAATTCATCCGGTTCCCCTCAAAAGAAAAATTAACATCAATGAGCTTCATCGGCAAACCATGCCTAACAATCCGCTCCCGACAAAAAGCTAATGTCTCTTCTTTTTTCTCCGACGTCGGTAGGGCGGCAATATCGTCGTATTCCGCTTTACGCAAAATCGGCTTAAGTTCTCGCGGCGCGGCCCCTTCTTTCTTCGCATCCGCATCCACCATCACAGCTCCCTCCGTCTTATCTCGTCCATCCGGAATCTTCTTATCAGAAATTAAAATGACCCGGCCGAGCTCCCGCCCAAGTTCGGTATCAACCACGACATAATCACCGGCCACCAAATTTAATTGGCCGACGGAAAAATCATAAGCCTTGTCCCAAGGCGCGAATTGTACCTGCGCAATCAACATAAATCAAAAGCTTAATAAAATCGTCTAATGATAATTAATGAATTAAACAAAAACGCCGCCGGAGCGGCGTTTTGCTTAGAGGGAGTAGCGGACAAATTTTATAACATTAGCCCCGCCTAAAATATCTTTGATTTTTTTCTTATCGTCCTTAATATACTCCTGTTCCATCAAACAGACCTCGGAATAATATTTACCCATTTTCCCGATAACAATTTTATCAACCATTTCCGCCGGCTTGCCTTCTTTAAGTAATTGCTCCTTATATATTTCCTTTTCCTTTTCCATTTCCGCCGGATCAACTTCAGACGGCACTAGATATTTCGGATTAGCCGCTGCGACTTGCATAGCGACATCCGTTGCCAGCTCGCTTTTCCCGGCCGCGTCCAAGGCGACTAAAACACCGATTTTCCCGCCGAGGTGAGAGTAAGCGGCCACAGTCGCGCCACTTAAGATCTCAAAACGCTTAACCGTCATCTTCTCGCCAATCGTGCCGCTTAGATTATCCAAGGCCTCTTGCGCTGTTCCGCCTTCTAAGGGCAGGGCCATAAGCGCGACTAAATCCGCCGGCTTATTTTCTTTGACTAAATCAAGTAAAGTATCCGCGAAGGCCTGAAATTTTTCATTGCGGGACACAAAATCCGTTTCCGAATTAAGTTCTAAAATATAAGCTTCTGTTCCGTCATTATTAACCGCGACTTTGATTACGCCTTCGTTCGCTTCCCGGTCTGTGCGTTTTGCCGCTTTAGAAATTCCTTTTTTACGCAAAAGTTCTACCGCTTTATTTAAATCATTACCGGCTTCGTCCAGGGCTTTTTTACAATCAACCATACCGGCACCGGTCATTTCGCGTAATTGTTTTATAAGTTCCATATAATTATAAGCTAAATTTTAATTTAAATAATCTTAAAATTATTTAAGATTCTTTTTCCCTTCCAAAATCGCCTCTTTGATTGAGTCTAAAATCAGACCAATCGTCTTAGTCGAATCGTCATTAGCCGGAATCGGATAATTCGCTTCTTCCGGATTAACGTTCGTATCGCAAACCGCGATAATTGGAATATTTTTCTGACGCGCTTCTCGGACCGCGGTTTCTTCTTCTCTAATATCCCAGACGAACAAAGCATCCGGTAATTTATTTAAAGAAGTGAGTCCGCCAACCCGCGTTTCTAATTTCTTTATTTCCCGATCAAAATTAAGCCGTTCTTTCTTCGTATATTTTTCTAATTTTCCGGCCGCTTTCTTCTCCACTAAATCCATATACTTTTTCACGGATTTTTTCACGATTGAAAAATTAGTTAAATAACCGCCGAGCCAATTGCCGACGATATAGGGTTGGCCAATCTCGGTCGTCATTTTTTTAAGCGGCGCGACAATCTGACTCTTACTGCCGACGAAAAGAATGCTTTTCCCTTCCGCGACTAAATTCGCCATAAACTCCAAGGCCTCGCGTAATTTTTCCTGGGCCTTCCTTAAGTCAATGATATAAACGCCGTTCTTCGCCGTAAAGATGAATTGCTTCATTTTAGGATGCCAGCGGTTGGTCCGATGGCCAAAGTGCATGCCGGCTTTCAGCATGTCTTCAATTTTTGGGACTTTGATTTCCATATTTTTTCTTTTTGGCCGCATACCGACGCCTAAAGTTAAAGCGAGATATCCGGCTTTACTTCTGCTCCCTTTTGCCTCGGAAAAACCAAGGAAGAAAATTTGCCTGGCGACTATAAAATCGCCGGCGTGGAAGCATGATATTTATTAGTTTTTATTAAAAAAGAGGCCGTTTTAGAGGACGAACCTCTGCTTAAAATATATAGAAAAATCGGCCTAATGTCAAGGTTTTTGATAAAACTCCTTAACCGCGGCATTAAAGCTTGTGGCCAGGGCATTATAAACATCCGCTTTTGCCCGATAATTAGCCAAAGCAATATTATACTCATTAGCCAGGGCGTTATAAGTCGGAACCAAGCTATTATACTGGGAAATCTGGCCGCTATTATAATATTCGTCCATCTGTGCCTTTAGGGCGCTTAGCTCGTTTTCTTTCTGCCTTAATTCCGCTTCTAAAATATCTAATTCCGCTTGCCGGACAGATAAATCACTATTTAAAGCAATAATCTCGTCAACTTTTGATCGCACCGCGGCCGCGCCATAATAAAGCTTGCCTGCGGTTTTCTGATATATTTCCATTTTTCCCAAACTCGCCGAACTGAAAATATTAGAAAAATTATTTTCTGCGACTTCCGCCTGGCCGGACGCCAAGCTCTGCGGCACGACGCTAGGAGGAAAATAATTCGTGGTCTCAACATAACAATAACCGGAAGCGTTAATTGAATATTGGGCCGGACAGGCGATGCCGACGGCCGAATGATTACTATCGGGAAAATCAAGGATAGCGGCGCCATATCCTAACTTGCGCAAAATTGCGACCGCCAAAAAAGTTTTATCCGAACAGACGCCGCGGTTAAGATATAAGGTTTCATAAGGATAATACGGGTTGGCATTGAAATTATTAGAGCCGACCTTAGCGCGGTCGTAAGGAATATATTGAATAAGCGCTAAGGAAAACTCAGCTAATTGGTCTTCGCTCTAATTATTATTAGCCTCAATCGTTCGCATCTTCACAATTAAATCATCAAGCGAAGTGTCGCCGCTTTTAATCGTTAAAAATAGCCCATAAAAGGCCTCACGCAAATCCGTTGGCGGCGCCGTACTACTATAGGTATAAATTTTTGAAGAATTTTTATAGGCGTCGTACCAGGCCGATGATAAATTCTGCGTCAATTGATAAGTACTATTTTGATATTTAAAAACAAAATTTATCGGCGTTATTGTTCCGGCGGTAGTCGGCGCCACGGACGCCGCCGGAGCGGAAATTGTGCTTGAGCTTGAACCGGACACGCCGGCCTGAGAAATCGGAATCTTCGCCAAATCAGCATTAGTAATTCCTAAGCCCTTAGACCGCATTAAATTAAAAGCATCCGCCGGGCGGCCAAGATAATATAATTTTAAATCAAGCGGATCAACATAATAGGCCTGGCCCTTGTCTTGAACCTGGAGCAAAATTCGTCCGGCTAAACGCCGCGGCGTTGTTCCGGCTTTAAAAGCGTTAATATCCGAATTCGTTGCTCCGAGGCCGAGCGAACGCATTAAATTAAAAGCATCATCCGGGCGACCGAGATAATAACGCCGGCTATCAAGCGGATTAACATACCAGGCCTGGCCCTTGTCCTGAACCTGGAGTAAAATTCGTCCGTCAAGATTAGTCGCGGCGGTTGCGATTTTTATTCCGCCAAAAGTCGGCGCAAAAATAAAAAGCCCAAAAATAAAAAACGCACCGATAAGAACCCGGGTTGATTTAAAAAATTTCAACTGCTGAGGATAAACAATTTTAGAAAACATATTTTAAAAACACAGGGCACTAATCCTTCAAAGTAATATATAAATCTCTTTGCGGCAAAGTCGGCAGATGGCTGGCGTCGTTAATATAGCTAATTTTCACATAACCGTTACGATCAATCAGGATCTTGCTGATTGAGGATTGAAAAATTTCCAAAGACAGAAAACCGATTACGTCAGCATTCAAAATTCCGGTCAACAAGGTCTTTATTAAATTACCATGCGCGAAAACAGCAATTCTTTTTCCTTTTCCCTGACGAATAATATCGGCGAAAGCGCGCCGGACCGCCGTCTGCATCTTATCCAACTGTCGATCAAGCTTAAGACGGTTCTTTAATTTATTATTTCGCGTTTCCTCGGCCATGTTAAAATATTTCATCCGATGCCAATGGCTCCAGTGGATCTCATCCAAGCGCAAATCTATAATCGGCTTCTTCCTGGACTTATTTAAAAAATCCTCTGCCGTTTCCTGCGCTCGCTTTAAGCCGCTCATATAAACCCGATCGATTTTTAAAGTTAAAAGTTTTTTAGTTAGCGTTCGGCGCTGTCTTAATCCAATCTTAGATAAAGGCATATTGTATTCGCCGACTTTTTTCTCCAGATTATAGTCCGGATGGCAATGCCGAATCAAATAAACCTCAGTATATGGTTTCCTAGTCGGCGGCTCAAGTTTGGCGTAAGGATTTTTGTACATGATTTTAAAAATAAAAATACAGCCGGACGGCCTCTTAAAAATACTCCTTGTTTTATTCGGCAAAATTATCTTTAACGAATTTCCAGTTTATCAAATTCTTCAAAACCGCATCAACAAAATCGCCACGGCGATTCTGATAATCCAGGTAATAAGCGTGTTCCCAGACATCAAGCGTTAAGAACGGCTTTAAGCCAGCGGCCAGCGGATTATCGGCATTACCGGTCTTTATTATCTTTAGCGGCTTCCCTTCGGTTGCACCGTCTTCCGCGTTCTCTTTCACTAACCAAACCCAGCCGCTACCGAATTGCCCAAGCGCCGCCATTTTAAATTCAGCGTAAAAATTATCCAAGGAGCCGAAAGAAATTTTAATTGCTTCAAGTAAAAAACCGTCCGGCGCGGCCTGCAAACTCGGATCAACTTTAGCATCAGCCGGTCGCAAACTCTTCCAAAAAAAATCATGATTATAAACCTGAGCCGCGTTGTTAAAAATCGCCATCTGTTCCGCCTGCCCGGCCGTCCGACGGATAATTTCCTCTAATTTTTCATTCTCCAAATCCGTTCCAGAAACAAGCTTATTAAGATTATCAAGATAGGCCTGATGATGCTTGCCGTAATGGAACTCTAAAGTCCGCGCCGAAATATATGGCTCTAAATCCGAATAATCATAAGGTAATAAAGAAAGCTTAAACATAAAATTAAAAATTAATAAATAATTGTATTTATTTTTATATTATAGCAAAAAAAACAAGATGAAGCCATCTAAAGGACCGATCGCCAAATGTTCTTTCGAGTACTCAGCGGTCGAACCTTAAACACTGAAAATAAGCTTACCTAACTATACGGCTCTTTGCCCTAACTAATAAAAAAGGCCGTTGTAAAAACGACCTTTTATTGCGAGCAAGTTTTAACCGATTAATTAAAGCTCTATTCTTCGCAATATCCTTTTTCTCCTTCTTTCATCGCTTGGGCTAATTTGTCCCATTGCAATTTCGGCTTAAGAATTATATTGCCAGCTTTAATTATATCAGCAACCGCCACCGCATCCTGACGATACTGATCAAAGCGGATATCGCAGGCGCTAATAACCGGGAGAAAATTCCATTTATCTTTTCCGGAGCGATTAAAAGCGCTTAAAATGGCTACTAAAACTCCGCCTTGATTCCGAATTAATTCCACCATTTTTTCCGTAGTGGAAAAATTATTGGTCACGTCCTCCACTAAAACCACTTTGTCGCCGGGACGAATATCGTGCCGGTCAATAATTAGTTCACTTTCTTCGCGAACATTTTTTCCCTTATCGGCCGCAACCTTAACAACTTTTTCCGCAAAAGCGGTCCGGCAATTTAAGGCATGGCCTAAATCAGCCGCCAAGAAAAGTCCGCCCATAGGCGCGCCTAAAGCGAGATCCGCTTCCAAATTAAACATTCGGAATTTTTCCGCAATTCGGTCAGCAAAATATTTTCTCACGGCCGGATATTGTTCGGCTTTAGCGAAATTAAGATAAACAAAGCCGACCATATTTTTCTGTTCGCCAGCGCCATCATCATATTTCTTGGCATAAGCGACAACCGGACCGGTATAATCTCCGCCTGTTCCTTTTCTAGGACTTTCATAATAACCTTCACAATTGCGCAAAACCAGTAAAGGGTTAACTTCCAATAAATCCGTAAAATCTTCCGGAACCTTTTCTAATTCTTCAGCGGTCAGCTGGCGACTTTCTTCCGGACTAATTCCTAACTCCGGATTCCCTTTCAACATCTGCGCACCCATTACTACATAGGTCGCACCGCTTATCATTGCCTGTCTGACTCCGGTAATTCTTTTTTGGTGTTCGTTCTTCTTCTTCATCCATTCGTCACGTATTCCGGGCACGATGAAGCCATAACTTTTCGGCAAATTTTTCTTTAAAAATTCCACCTCTACTGGGGAGCAAACAATTAAATCGAACGGTTCCGGGCCACTATCTTTACCCTTCTCGAATCCAAGGCCCTGCCAGTAAAAAGGCCTGATATTCATAAGATCATTGTAAATCTTGACCTCGGGCGCCTGGCCGAAACGGGCCGAACATTCTTCTGCTTTTATATCGGTGAGCATGCTGACCATAGCCAATTTAGTTTTTGGCAGAAGGGCTCTCAACTTAACTAAAGTTTCCGCGCTCACCTGCGAAGAAACTGTTAAGATTTCCGGGGCGATAGAATCGGCCGCGTATTTCCTTAAAACATTCTCCAAAGTTAGGGAAACATCTTTACATTTAAGATCCAGGAAAATTCCGGCCGGAACATTATGTTTCGCCAGGATTGCCTTAATGCTTTTAATTATTTCCGGGCCGCCCATGTCGATATTATGGACGCCGTCGTTAATCTTAATATAGGCCAAAAAGTCGGCAATATCTTTATTAGCAACAATTTTTTCAACGGCTTTAAGCAGCTCGGCAGCGCAAATATAGCCATCAAAAGGTAAAATAATTACTCTCTTTTTCTTCATGACAATAATTTTTTGGTTAAACAATATAGATAAATATTAATTTGTTCAAGAACTAAACAATTCATATTATCCTACTAATTATGACAAAAAAAGTCAAATTAAGAAATAAATAAAAAAGCGGTTTAATGGTCAAAAATAGTTGGTGAATTAGCTATTATATTTGAACCAGTTATACCAAAGCAAGAATGATTTTCTATGCTCTTTAGACAACCCCCGATGAATTCGGAGGTTGTTTTTTAAATAAG